>MDTE01021398.1_pt1 | contig 29727 bp, 29 predicted proteins | sample 811231 | NCBI WGS metagenome assembly MDTE01 (sample SAMN05326651, study PRJNA326480) | marine metagenome | isolation source: seawater | place: Indian Ocean: Red Sea | collected 2010 | reverse complement strand
TGTTACCGATGAATCCAGCGTGAATAGTGCCTTTCTTAATTTGCGCGAAGAGTTGGGTTCCGTAGATGTTCTGGTTAATAATGCTGGAGTACTCGCTCGGGTAGGGTTTTTAGAAACATCCATTTCCTTGTGGGATTCAATCATGAGAACCAACTTAGACGGAGTTTACTTTTGCACTATGGCTGTTTTGTCAGAAATGTGCCGTCGTAATAGTGGAGTAATTATTAACATATCTAGTAGCCGGGGTTACTCAGATGATGCCCAAAGCACTGCTTATGCAGTATCTAAAGCTGGATTGGATCGACTAACTATTAAGCTAGCTACTGAACTGCTTGGCTTTGGCATCTCAGTTAATTCCCTCCAACCAGGTTTAACCATGACGGAATTAATGGCAGAGAAAAACCCAGACCTCTTAGAAATGTCTCCTAAATGGACCGAGGAGAAAAACATAATTCCTGCTTGTGTGTGGTTGGCTGCACAGCAAGGAACAGATGTAACTGGTCAGGTGCTTGACGAGCGTGACTTTGGTTCCACTTGGCCAATTAAAGGAATATCAAACCCCACTATTTCTTAGCTTTGCTCGACATTATTCCAGAAACCATTTCCATTGGTACTTCTTCTGGACTTAAATTGCCTGGGTTTTTGAATTCATACTTAGCATTTCTTCCGCCAAAGTGCTTTGTGACTATAAACCTTCGCCATTGGACAACCTCTGAGTCAGTGATAGATAAAGCCTCCGGAGAGTTGTAACTCTGGTTATTCATAACTGAATTATCTTGATCGGAGAAGTTGTACTCGATGATGTAGCGATGATAGACATAATAAAGTAGGGTTTGCCACCATCTTTGGATTATGTTTTTTGGGTAGGTACAGTGGTAGTAAAACAATCTAGTTTTCTTTTCTTCTACTGGAACACACATTCTTGTGTATAAATCATAAGCGAATTCAGTTCTGAACATGCCTGGTAGATGATGCCCTCCGCACCATCTAATATCTTTGGGCGCAGGCACATTATTTTGTGCTCCAATTACGTTCCATCTTAGTGCCCAAGTCCAAAAACGCCTCCATCTACTTTTAGGCCACTTAAACCCTAATTCGGGGTAAATATCAGACTTAGAATTTCTGCCTGCCGTTCCATTTTCCATAGATGAATTATCAAAAAAGCCACCAAAGCCATTCCCAACAAATACTGGATGTTCTCCACGTGCTCCTCTTGAATAAAACTCTCCTCGCAATACTACAAGAGCATCTCGGTGCAAATAATTCACATGAGAATCCATTGAATTTTCTAGTGCTACTTCCCAATTGCAATTCCAATATCCATCGTTACTTCCATTACCGAAAAGAAGTAACGACTTCTCGTCAAAAAACTCTTCAGGTACATCTTCTTCAATTGGTGCAGGTTCTTCCTCTCCAACCCACACAAAAACCAAACCTCTAAGCGTTTTGGTTGGATATTTCTTGGCGGATGTGCCAGACGTACCACAAATTGCAGCACCTGGGCCTTCTGATAACACTGCTACGTTCTTACCTGTTTCATCAAAAGTCCAGCCGTGGTAAGGGCAACTAACGTAACCTGGCCAGTGAATATGCCCCTCTGATAATCTAGCTCCTCGGTGTGGGCATATATCGGCAACTGCTACTACAGAGCCTTCAGCATTCCTAAAAACCGCTAAATCATCACCTAATAATGAAATTTTAATAGGTTTACGTTTAGGTACCTTTTTGTCCTGTATTAACGGATACCAATAATTTCTTAATCCTAGAGTTGGTATTAAGTGGCGAATATCACCAGAAAGCGATGGGATTTTAGGTGTGTTGGATTTTTGTTCTCTCTTATCAACGATGTCAACCATTTCTTTAGCCCTCGGAGCTCGATTAGATTACATTCAAATCCTAATGCAAACACGCGAGTTGGTCTACTTTGACAATTCCTATATTTTTTGAATTTACGCTTTAGGTGTCTATTTGAGAAATTCTTATGAAATTCTTAGAGATTCTTAAATGATTTCACAATAAACTTAGATAGATTAATTCTGCATCAAATTTGATAGCCTTTAGTTTTAGGAGACGAAAATGAACTATATAGGCCAAAATCTATCGACGGGAACGCTTTGTGTTCGTATAGGAATATTTGCTTTTGTGATGGCACTTTTTTCTATCATGCTGCCTATTGCCAGCGCTGATTCTCACGAAGAATCACCTGTGTCTTCATCAGGAAGCATCACTCAAGGTATTAATGCGGATACATCCGTGCCTGGTGGTAAGAAGGGTCGAATGAACCCTGAACAGATTAGAGAACGGATTGCTGCTGCGGTGGAGTCTGGTGATCTAACGCAGGCTGAAGCAGATGAAAAACTTGCGAAGCTTGAGGAGCGTGTAGCAAATGGTCCTGGTGGTAAGAAGGGTCGAATGAACCCTGAACAGATTAGAGAACGGATTGCTGTTTTACAGGAGCGCATAGCATCTTACCTGGCAATGCTAGCTCAGGAGGAAAGCAGTAACACAAGTCCTGCTTAGGAAAATATATTTTCAGAAATTTATTACTTGGTAACAAAAAATGGCTAACCATATTTTAGTTGTAGATGATGACCCATCAATTTGCGAAGCCCTCGAGCGCGGATTCCGTCTCGAGGGCTTCGCAGTTCGTATTGCTACTAACGGAGAGATCGCTATTCAAGAAATAGAACTAACTGAGCCAGCACTTTTAATATTAGACATTAATATGCCGCAAGTAGATGGAATTCAGGTGATCAAGTATATAAGGAGCAAATCAATAGATTTACCAGTTTGCGTTTTGTCTGCTCGAGATGAAATCCAGGATCGGGTGTTAGGTTTAGAAGCAGGAGCAGATGATTATTTAATTAAACCATTTGCTTTTGAAGAGCTACTAGCGAGAGTACGAGCTCTTCTGAGGCGCAGTGGAGTGGAATCATCAAAATCCTTGACCTTGGGGGAATTAAAAGTTGACCCGTTAACTAGAGAAGTAACGTATTTCGATAATCAATTAATTTTAACCAGAAAAGAATTCGAACTGCTCTATACACTCGCTGGTAATCCGGGAATTGTTTTTACTAGAGAACAATTGTTAGACAAGGTTTGGGGTTATGATTTCGAAGTACAAACTAACGTCGTAGATGTATTTGTTGGGTATCTTAGGAAGAAAATGGGAGATACAGGTAATGAGCGCTTGATAGAGACGGTTCGTGGTGTAGGGTTTGTGTTGAAACGATGAGCTTAAGAGTCAGGATAACCTTACTACTATCAGGCTTAACAGCATTGATTGTAATCATCGCCGGATTCACAATTCACCAGCTGACGCAAGCTGATATACGCAAGTCCATTGACGAGAAGTTAACCGTTCAATTATCAGAAGTTTCTGAAACCCCTGTATTGGTTAGCGTGATTCAAACTCAAAGATTCTTTAGTAATCTAAACCGTAGGAATTCTAATGATCCTAGCTTTGTAGAGAGGCGTTTGGATATAGAAATCCCAACATTTATTAAGTCTCAAGATGACATTATTTTAGCGACAGAAGGGTACCCCGACTTTTCAGGAATAATTGTTCCTTATGGTTTCAGTGATATTGAGACCGATGGCGCGAAATGGCGTGTTCTAACAAAAACCATGGAGGTAATAGACTTTTCTGCTATTCGGAACATTCACTCTGCGATTAACTCCGGGAGAATTTCATACGAACGAGGTATGGAGCAATTAGCGAACAGTGACAAAGTCAATTACGAAATCCTGGTCCAGGCTGCTGTAAAGCGAACCTCAATAAATACAACATTGCAAGATTTAAAGCAGCGGCTTGTTCTAGTTGGGATATTGGCAGTTATTGTCTCAGCAATTGCTGGATGGTTGTTAGGAACTACACTATTAAAACCATTAGCACGATTGGCAAGGCATGCGCAGGTAGTTACGAACTCTGCAGATCTATCGAATAGAGTAGAAGACACTTACGGTCCTCCTGAGGTAGAAACCTTAGCTTTAGAAATTAACGAAATGCTCTCAAGATTAGAGCTCAGTGCTCATGCAACGGATGAAGCTCTTAGGTCTTCTAGGGCGTTCACCTCTAATGTTGCACATGAATTAAGAACTCCATTAACTAGTATGAGGACAAACCTTGATTTGCTGAAAATCCATACTGATATGGACACCTCAGAGCGAATACAAGTACTCAATAATTTGGTTTTAGAACATGAACGATTGTTGTCTACTTTGGAATCATTAAGGTTACTGGCCAGAGGCGATTTATCGGAGGCTGGTATTTTTGAAGAGATAGATTTTGCTCAGTTAATTGCAGCCATCATTTCAGACCAGCAAAAAATTGACCCTGAATGCGTAATCAAACTTGAATTGCCTTCAAACCCTCCTTTGCTGTCAGCTTGGCGCCAGGGTATGACGTTGTTATTCAGGAATGTTATTGAAAACGCACAAATTCATTCAAGGTCATCAAATCAAAAAGGCGTTCAAATTGATATTTTTGTTGAAGTCATTAATCAGGATTTGAAAGTAGTCATTGATGATAATGGCCCTGGGATTCCTCAAAGCGAAAGAAAACAAGTTATTGAGCGATTTATAAGGGGCAGCAATGCTTCAACTGTAGGCTCTGGGTTGGGGCTTGCCCTTGTTAGCCAGCAGTCTGCAATTCACGGAGGTAGTATAGAACTGGAGGAAAGCCCAACTGGAGGCACGAGAGCAGTGATAATTTTGCCTGTTGTAATAAGCTAGTTCTGAATTTATGGAGAAAGTATGATTAGTTTAAAGAGAAATTCAAAAGGTGAACTTGTTGAAGCAACTGGATATAGGTCAAGAAATATTTACGACCCTATGCAAACTGGTAAATTTAGGCTTAGCCGAAGCAAATTCAGTGACTTTTTGCAATGTCGTCGATGCTTTTATTTGGACAGAGTGTGTGGTTTAACTTCGCCTGGTTTGCCTAGTTGGTCTTTAAATCAAGCTACTGATGATTTACTAAAGAGAGAGTTTGACCAAAATCGCATGACAAAAACTCCTCATCGCATGTTTGAAAAATTTGGACTTACTAATGTCATACCTTACCAACATCAAGATATGGATAAGTGGCGCGATGCTACGCATCATGGCTTAGAGTTTGATTACCCGGGTTCCAATTTAACTTTAACCGGCGGCATCGATGACCTTTGGTTTGATCAAAATACTGGAGAAGTGATAGTTGTAGATTATAAATCTCAGGCCAATAACATACCTGTTCAGGCTGAGGCGTATTTAGAGACCTGGCATCACCAAGGTTATAAAACACAGTTAGATTTCTATGCGTATTTGCTTCACAACATGGGCTATCAAGTTGCTCCTTATGGTTATTTTTATGTCTGCAATGCTGATAAATCAGCTACAGGATTTCATGGGAAATTATTATTTGAAGAAGTTTTAGTTCCTTACAAATGGAACATTGATTGGATTAGCTCACATATTGACTTACTTTTGGATGTGCTTAAAGCGGATGTGCTACCTGAATCAAATCCATCATGTGAAAATTGTGCCTATGCTTATCAGCGAAATCGCTTGGAGATAAAGTGAGATTGTTACTGATTATTGGACTTTTTTAATGCAAATTGAGCGTAAGCTACAAGGAAGAAAATAGCAAAAGCATTTACGCTTAAAGCTCCGCTTACATTGATCATTCCAATTAGCAGACCCATCTCAATTTGACCTATTGGAAGAGTGCCAATAGCCAAGACCCAAGCTCCCATTGCTCTCCCTCTCATATGCTCTGGCACTGTGTCTTGTATCAAAGCTTGACTCATTACGTCGCATGTCACCGCGACCGACTCTATGCAAAGAATAGCCAATAGCACCAATACAAAAACTTGAGAATGGGCAAGAGCTAATATAAAAATTGCCATTAATATAATAGCAATCAGATAGATTTTAGCCTTATCTATTGCATCACCGCGCGAAATCAAAATAACCAACGCCAATGTTCCTCCAATAGACCCTGCAGCATGTAATAACCCCAGAGCTTCAGGTCCTAAATTGAGAATGTCTCTAGTGATGAACGGTAAAGCAGTAGCGAATGAAAAACCAAGAATTTCTAAAACAGCAGTTGTCACTAACAAGGTCTTCAACCGAGCGTTCTTGCGGACTTCCTTATAGAAAAATCTAAGCCCAAGTTGGTCTTTAGGCGAATCAACCTGAGTAATTTGCGGTTTGAGTCCGAACAAAATTATGAATGAAATTAAGGATAAAACCGATAGGGAAAAATACGCCGCTTCGAGGCTTACCCTTTCCATAACCGAACCTATTAGTAAAAACCCCACGAAAGTCCCGGCCCTATTGCTTATATGAACCAGACTAAGGGCGCTAACTTCAGAATTATTAGTGACCATGTCATAAGCGAGTGTCAATCGTGTAATTTCTTGTAGACATCGCACACTTCCTGTTGCGAAGCCGAGGATAAGTAAATGCCATAATGATAAGTTGCCAGTTATTGTCAAAATTCCTAAAGTTAGGAATATAGAAGCGTGAATACACTCAATGAATTTCAATAATCTGCTTCTATCAAAACGGTCAGCAAGGGATCCCAATGGTAAACCAAAAATAAGGCTGGGGATTTCACATAGAGCTAAAGCGGTACCTACCCAAAGAGGCGAATTTGTTATCTCTAATACGACCCAAGCGATGGCTATTTCTTGCCCTGATAGAGCAATTGAGCTAATAGACTGACCTGTCAGTACAGTCCTAAAGTCACGAACTTTTAAGGCATGATTTTTAAAGATATGCGGCAATTCTTACGACCGATACGTCCCGTATTTATGAAAAATCTTCTTTAGTGCGATCGAGATAGTTACCTCTTCACCGTCCTGGATATTTACAGGAACCACTGCAATTTCTCGGGCTTTTTCATTTCCTTGTAACCAAATTGAGGGATCTCCATCTCGTAATTCTTGTAAGAGGTTTTTAACTGTGGGACCATCCCAGGATGAGGTAAAGTTAAATACTGCTACAGGACCTTGTCTATCTGGTGCAACAACTACTTGGCCTTCGATACCAATAAAATTTTCAGCGGCCTTAACTATAGTGGTAGACTTTTCGTTCCATTTTGCCCAAACAGTATCTTGGTCAGTGTCTACAAATATCTCAAGTGCAGTCAATAAACCAATTATTTCTTCCTTCGTAACTTTCATAGGCCTACCGATATTAGCCTTAGGTTCATCAAATGACAGCATATTAGCCATTGCCGCATCAATTAAGTGCTTTTTCCCAGCTAGGATTCCTGTTCCCTGAGGGCCTTGAATGCCTTTCCCACCACTGAATGCAACCATGTCTGCACCCTTGGCAATTATTTTAGATAGGTTATCTACTGGAGGTAGCTCTGCCGCGGCATCAACAATTACAGGGATATTTTTTGAATGGGCGACTTCGACTACTTCCTCAAACGATAGCCCGTGGAACCTTAAGTGCCAAATAAATGCAATTGCCACCGTTTCACTTGTTATAGATTGAATTAATTGATCTATAGTTGCTCCAAACTTTCGCGAACCTATGCTTACCAGTTTTGCCCCAGCGAATTTGTAACTGGTGTCATAGTGGTTTTCGTGTGACTTTTGAATCACAATATTTCTGCTTAGGCCTCGGGTATTAGGTAACTTGCCAATTAAATTCGCGTCACATCCAGTGATGCATGCGGCTGCTTGAAGTAACTGAGCGGAACTGCAGCCCGCTGTTACTATCCCCGCTTCCGCAGTAGTGTGCCTTGCAATTATCTCTCCTGCTTTTTTATTTAACTCGACTATATCAACGAAAATACTTGAAGCATCAGCCATTGACTGAAGTACTGCTGGGGGCATGATGCTGCCCCCAAGCCTAGTTACCCAACTCTGGCCATTAATAACTGGCTTAAGATCCATCTTGGTAAAAAAGTTTGGGGAATTCTGTTTATTTTGGGTTTTATCGGACATAGCTTTCATGACCTCAAGTTAGACTGAAGCCAATCTTCACTTGAATTTCTGTCGATGTACCCTCTGCCTGTTTTTATGTAAATATCTGTTACACCGCTAATGAGCGAAGCAACCATACTTACATCGTCTATTTCATTATTGGAACATGAAATTCGAGTAATTGCTTTTACTTCGCTGCAATGTGCCAAAGGTGAAAAAAGTGAGACTGTATCTACTGCTTGGCTAAGCTTATCTGGATGTTCGCGTAAATAGTCGGCATATTCTTCCAGTGGATAGTCAGTTGAGAGTTTAAGATTTTCGAAAGGATTATTGAAAAGGAACGGAGTTTCAGTCATGACTACTTTGACATTTGGTCGAAGCGACGATACAAGGAATGGCATCTCTCCCAAACCAACGACAGCAACATTTTCAGGGTCTACCTTATCCATTGAAAACAATACATCTAAGGCACGCAAACAATCAGCACTAATTCCCCTGTAAGGATAATTTATTGGGTCATCAATCTTGTCGGTTAACAATCCAGGAAATTCAGATTGGTAATTTGCGTTAGAAAGCCTTTGCCCTCTGGCACAGACTGCTAGGACAATGTTAGATTCCCGCCTATTCAGTGGGGGAACACCAGTCACACTCGCGTAAGACGGAGTCATTAAAATCGCAGGAAATGGTCCTTCACCTTTAGGCTCAGAATAGTAAGCAAAGAGGGAAAATCCATCTATAGATTTAATCGAAAGTCCATAAATAGTAGAAAGTTCATTGGATCTGAGGCTTATCTCTTCCATAGTCACTGTCGAGTTTGATAAAGATGAAACCTGATCGTCAATCTTGTGCCAATAACTTTCGAAGTCGGTAGTTTTCTGATTCATTGAACTGCCTCAGGGCTGAGATGTTTTGCCAAGAAGTCATTTGTTATCTTTGCTTGCCCAACAAATTGACCAGCATCATGTGCGCAATTTTCATAAGTGTATAAATATTTCTCGTCACTACCAATCTGGTTGAATAACGCGAAACCAGTTTCCGGAGGGCAAACGTCATCTTTCAGGCCCAAATTAACAACTATGGGAGATCGAATACGATCTGCAAAATTGTGTATGTCAAAATAATTTAAACAATCGCGAACCACCTCTCTTTCTTCGGGGTATACGCGAAGGTAATCATTTATTTCTTGGTACGGATAAGATTGTGTTAATGATGCAGCATCCATCATGGAACAAAGGTACGGAGCTCCTGCTGCAGCTGCATGAACCTTTTCATTTCGCAATGCAGCGACTAGTAGGGTCAAGGCTCCACCCTGACTATCGCCTCTTACTCCTAGTCTTGAAGAGTCTACTTCGGGGAATCCCTCTAGCATATCAAAAGCCCTTACTGCATCCATGTAAAAACCGAGGTACCCATATGAATCTCTCGAATTGATTTTGTAGGTTAATAATCCAGGATAACCAGGGTTAAAAACATCGTTGCTACGTAACTTACCTCGAGGAGCAACCCCTACAACGGCGTAACCAGCAGAAGCAATAGATTTGGGAAGAGTAGGCTCAGAAACATAACCAGGTAAATGAATAAGTCCGGGGAAAGGGCCCGGACCCTTAGGTTTGCAATACCAAGCCGCAATTCTTAGGCCGCCATAGCTAGTATAGCGAACGTCAAAAACGTCCACTTGATCTGTCGATCTGGCACTAAGGTAGGTCATTTCCACGTCAAGGTCTATTTGTGTAGTTTGGTCTAAAGTGGATTGCCAGAAAACATCAAAATCACTAGGCCTTTGAACTGAACTAATCCAATTTTGGGGTTGGTCGCTGGACATTTGATTTCCTCTTGATATTGCATTTATCTAAGTAAGAGCTTAGACAGAAATTTTAGAATATGCTACAAATGATCAATTAAAACACCTTCAGGAGCCGCGAATGCCTACAAAGTTAGTTAATGGACATAAACATTTTTTCCAAGATGAAGGAGAGGGTCCGGTTTTGGTCATGTTACATGGTGCTGGATCTAGTAGTATAAGCTTGCAACACCACTTTAGTGATCTATCAGCTAATTTTAGGATAATTGCTCCTGACTTTAGAGCTATGGGGAAAAGCGACCACCTTAGTGAAATTCCTCCGAGCTCCTGGGTTGACGACCTTGCTGAGCTTTTAAAACAACTATCCATAGACAAAGCTTTTATTTATGGAGTTAGTTTGGGGTCTAGAGTTGCTCTAAAATTTGCAATTGACTTTCCTGAAATGGTCAGTGGACTTGTGCTAGACGCACCTATAATCGCTCAGGACGCATCAGGAAATAGCGCTACAGCACAAGTATTTAATGTGGATAGTTATTCTGAAGAGCGTAAATCTGAAATGATGCGATTGCATGGCGAAGATTGGGAGAATGTCGCGCGGAACTACCTGAATATTAGGAATAACCCCGATTTACAGGAGTATTACAATTTACGAGAGAGTTTTCCTTTGGTTGAATGCCCTGTTCTCATAACCAGAGGTGATCGTGACGATAATAATCATAAACTTATCTACACTTACGAACTTTTAAAAGGCTTTAAAGATGCCCGGTTAGCAATATTACCTGGCATAGGATTTAGTGCTGCCGCCGGTAGACCTGAAGAATTCAGGGAGATTCTATTAGGATTTCTGAATGAACTTCAGCAGTAATAACATGACCTGTGGACTTTACGTAAAGTTCACTAAAGGAGAGAATAACTGGATGGGCGGATAGCTCAGCCGGTTAGAGCGCTATCTTCACACGGTAGAGGTCGCAGGTTCGAGTCCTGCTTCGCCCACCAATGCTATCAGCCGAGGTGGCGGAATCGGTAGACGCGCTACGTTCAGGGCGTAGTGTCCTTACGGATGTGCGAGTTCGAGTCTCGCCCTCGGCACCATAGGCGCTTGTAGCTCAGTTGGATAGAGCGCATCCCTGCGGAGGATGAGGTCGTGGGTTCGAGTCCCACCAAGCGCGCCACTACTACATATGTAAGCTGGCAACAAAGTCTCTGTTTTGTAAGTACCAATCAACGCTTCTTTTGATGCCTTCTTCTATAGAAACATTAGGTTGCCATTTAAGTATGCGTTTCGCTTCACTAATGTGCGCCCAGGTTCCCTTCACATCAGCTGGATTATCATTCCCAAGTTGCAGAATGGCCTTTTTGTTTAAGGTTTCTTCAATAATATTGATTAGGGAATTTAAATCTATTGGCCGATCATTCCCTAAATTGATTAAGTTGAAATTTCTGCAATTAAGTGCCGCAATGGTACCCGATGCTATGTCATCAATATAAGTAAAATCTCTCTGTTGAGAACCATCTCCAAACAAAATCACTGGCTTGCCTTCATAAATCCAGTGAATGAACCTGAAAACTGCCATGTCTGGTCTTCCTGAAGGGCCATAAACAGTGAAGTATCGCAGAACAGTGATATCCATATCGTTGAGAGCATGGTAAGTATGACATATTAGCTCCGCTGATTTCTTTGAAGCAGCATATGGAGATTCAGGATTATCAGTATTTGAGTTCTCTTTGAAAGGTAGAGAGCCATTGCCATAAACACTTGATGTAGATGCCTGAACAAATTTTGGAATACTGTTTTTTTTACTTAGTTCCAATAAATTCAATGTGCCAATAACGTTAGTTTCGTAATAAGGAAGAGGGTTTGTAGAGCTATTTCTAACACCCGCTTGCGCCGCTAGGTTTATAACTGCGTCAATGTTATTTTGCGAAAAACAATCTTCGATCGATTCGTAATCGAAGATATCTGCCTGCAAGAATTCATAGTCTGCATAAGTTCTTAGCTTGGATAAGCGCCATTGCTTCAAACGTTCGTCATAAGCTTTATTAAGCGAATCAATGCCTAGTACTTGGTAACCATTCTGGACTAAAAGCTCTGACACTCTAGATCCTATGAAACCAGCAGACCCTGTAACTAAAATTTTCACATTGAGTTCCTTAGAAGCAAATTCCTTGCTCTACTATTCATTCATTTTCGTCGCTTAGTTCTGCTTTGAGGCTCTTTACTTGCTCAGCCATTTTTATTCCTGCCCATCTAGGCGGACCTGGTTCTGGTTGGATTTGCAATTCAATTAGATAAGGTCCGTCAGTGCTTGTAATGGATTCCATATCACCCAGAAGCGCTTCTTTGTCTTTATAAAATGCAGCTTTGTGATACCCAGCTGAAATTGCCAAACCACATAAGTCAAACTTGGAATTGCCAGGTAAAGGTTGATTTCCAGTACTCTGATACAGCCCATTTGAAAAGATGAAATGGTAGAAATTCTTAGGTGCTATACCAGCGATTGTTACGAGTGATCCTAATTGCATAAGTAAACTACCATCACCGTCTAAAACCCATATAGGTCTCTCCGGCCTGCCAATAGCTAAGCCTAGTCCTAATGAAGAAGCACTACCCATACAGCCAGTGGCGTCTATATGGGAAGAAGTTGCTCCTCCGATCTCATGCCAAGGGAAAACTGACTGCATTGTGGCGATCGTAATAGCACTTGCTTTATATTGCATCAAAATTTCTAGAGCATCACTTCTAAGCAAACTCTTTTCCTTTAAGAAGTTGGGGCACCGACAATTACGACCACAGGTCCGCTCTCTTCATAGCTTTGGATTAAGGCACTTTCGATCAGTTTTAAATCATCTGGACTATCTAATCTATAGTAAGGAACTCCCCAGGTAGCAAGTGTTGGTTCCAATAATCTTACCCTGGCTACTTGGTTTTCTGAGCTAGGCTTTGTAACATCTTTTCCAAATTCACCCACAAATATAACAGTAGGGATCTGAGCATCTAACGCTATGGCCCTTAAGGTATTCATTGAGGCAAAAAAACCAGTATTTTGGATTAACAACATTGGTTTAAGACCCGTAATGTAAAGCCCTGCGTTGATTGCCATTGCCTCATCTTCTGTGGCAGCGGTAATTAGCAATGGTGTATTAAACGAAGCTAATTCATTTATCAAGGTTCTTTGTAAAGTATCGGGAACAGTAATCACATGAGTGAATCCCAATCTTGACAATTCTTTAGCTATACCTAAGCCAGAAATTGAATGTGAAAGGGCTAATTCATTGTTTGACATTTGATCGAATTTAAACTTGAAATAATGACTTTGGGATATTGATACGGAAAACGGGGCTTGTAAAGCCCCGTTTTCGTAAACATTAACTTTAACCAGCTGCTATTGGCGCCTCATCTTCAATAACAGGCCAATATGCCCAACCCGAACCTGTTGTAACTTTCCTTGCAGGAATGTAGTCCACTTTGACTGCTTTGTGGCCTGGGCTGATTTGGTCGATTGCACCGGCTACCACAGTCCAACACCTTAACTCTCCTGTACCACCCACCATTGTCTCTGATTTAAAAGAAAACATGGCTTTAAGGTTGTCAGAAGTACCTGCAGTGAGCTGATCCAAAAACCAATTATCTAATGGTTCATCTACCCAGCCAGAACGAGGCCCTCTTGGGTCGTGGGACATGCCTCCAGATCCGTATATGGCAATTCTTTTTGATGAATTCTCGCAAATTTTTGCGATGGCCCTGCCTAACTCTAAACAGCGCTCTCCAGTAAGAATAGCAGGAGGACCGTCATCAACCTTGACGAAAACGAGTACAACAGGAATATTCATGTCCTTCATTAAATGAGGTGCAACGTTACCCCAGCCATGAGGAACTCCACGCTCAGGCTGAGATTGGGGGTTCATATTTGTAATGATTGCAGCGTCAAAACCTTCGTCGACTAGGCCGTCTAACAATGATTTTGAAAGCTCTTGGTCAATCTTAACCGGATAACGAAATTGTTCCTCGTATGGACTTGGCATTGGATCTTGGTCGTACAGTCCAGTATTGTGAACTGTATCAACATCTGGCCCCGCATAAACCGCTATATTTGGAATATTAGATCCGTCAAAGAGTTCCCTCTGATCTCCGATGATAGCTACCATTACATCAGGAGCAAATTTAGCTATCTCATCTTTCAGAGTGGCAAAGTTTTCTTTGATCCTAGGAATTCGCTGATTTACTACTTCTTCTGTCTCAAGTTCTGTTTCGGGCGGCTGAGGATGACCATCGTTCAATCGATGGTGCATTAATTGCCAACCACTATAAGTCGAAAAAAACAGGCTAGGGGCGTGAGACGAACATAAACCCATTCTTATAGGCATAGCTTCCTCCTAAATGTTGCGGTATTTGCTTCTGAATAAATCCGCATATTGAATACAAAATAATTCTACTCCTGAGATTCAAGTTAGTCACGAGGCTTCCAATAAGCAAACGCAGTACCAACAGTAGCATGGTGGAAACGAATATAGTCAACAACATTAGCTTTAGATCCAAGGCTTTCCATCGCAGATCCAAGCGCAATCCATTGGCGTATTTCAGCAGTCGAGCCTCGTACCACATTGGAATCTAAATCCCAGATTGATTTTAGCTGCTCAGAGCGTCCCCTTTTTAGTCTACTTAAAACCCAATCATCGAGCCTTTCATCCACCCAGCCTGCCAAGTAACCTTGAGGATCACCAGATAAGCCACCAGATGCAATTATTGCAATCCGTTCTTCTCTTTCATCAAGAATCTTGGCAAGAGTTGCGCCTAAAATGGGCATTCGGTGACCGCTGATCGCTGGCTGATAGTGCGCGTTTATGAAAACTGGTACTACAGGCAATGAAGGGTCAACGAAGCGACGAATTGGGTCAGTAAACGCCTGACCTAATCCATCCTCGGGTGCACCCATGGGTTTAAAAAACCGATTTTCGTTAATGTCAAAACCTTCTTCTGCAAGTTCATCGGCTATCCATGCGCCAATGGTTGAATCACATTTAAGTGTAATTAATTCACCATTATTCGGGCTTTCTCCCACTTCACTATAATGGCTCGTGCCCCAAATCTCGTCACCAACAAAAACACTAATTTGAGGAATTTGAGTCTCGTTAAAAACCCTGTGTTTATCTGAACCTAAAACTACGATTGTGTCAGGCTTGCTATCAGCAAGCATTTTGCTCAAAACTTCAAAACCTGAATTAATTCTTTTTTCATAATCATCCAGTGTCTCAACAGTTTCAGTTTCAGCTCTGTTAGGTTGTGCAACGTCCCCTACCAACTTTTGATAAATCTCAGGCCATTCTTTACGTGGTCGGTATAACACTGGAGAATGTGAACAAGCCATTCCAATTACTACAGGCATCTGGTCCTCCGTCATTTTTAGATCATTGAACTAACTTTTTGATATCTGCAGGTAGTGTCAATTAAAATTAAAAGAAAATCAAATCACAAACATCCCTTCCACATTAAACTGAACCAAAAAACAGCCCTAAATGCAAATATTTGCTTTATTAATGATTGACAATACTCATATGAAAGCTAAAATGCCCCGGACTGCAGGCTTCGTTGAGGCTTGCTATATCGAAATTAGAAGTGGGAGGCTTCATAGCCATGATACGACCAATTTTATTGCTCGCTTTGGTTGCTTTGATGGCGATGGTAGTTGCTGCATGTGGTAGCGACCCAACGCCAACTCCGCAACCTGCTGCTCCAGCACCAGCTGCAGCTGCAGAGCCAGAACCAGAACCATCCGATGCGATTCCGAGTGCTTCCTTCCGTGTCTTGGCGGGACAGTCCTCCTACGCTCCTTTTATTGAAGGTTGGCGCGAGATGGTTGACGTAGGAACCGGTGGGAAGATTAGCTTCACCCCACAGGATGCTACTGAACAGGAGACCATGGACTTCGTTCTCAGAAACCGATCTGAGTACACTGCAAATGGTGTAGACAAGCCTGGAATGATCTTCCGTTTGAATGAAGACCACGTTCCATTATGGGATACAGCTGCTAAGTTAGGTCTTTCACCTAAGGAAGCTGTTGAGGCGAACATGAACTTCACTGGAGGTCTTGAAATTGACCCCCGCCCAATGAACCTTTGGATGTCATTTCCTGCAGCATGCATGAACTGGTACACGCTTGACCCAGAAATTAAGTCTATTCATGACTTTGAGGGTAAGAAAGTGTACATGGGTTCACCTGGTAACACTGTTTACCCGGTTGCTGTTCTTCTAGCTGAGGCCGCAGGAATCCGAGGTAAGTTTGATGAGATCATTGGTGGTGCTAAGCCTGGTCAAGACTACCTAGCTGACCGTGACGTTGACGTCGCTGGTTCGGGTATTATTTTCGCTGGTCACCCTCTGTCTTCTGCCACATCGGCTTACAACCAGATTGCACAGCTCACCGGTTCTCTTTTCCAAGTTGATTCTGACTTGGATGTAATCAAGAAGGCTCAGGCCAACAACCCAGCATGGGTTGAGAATGGTCTACTCCCAGAGGTGAAACTTTACAAGGGAGACATGAGCAGAGCTGCTAAGGTTGACTATGACATGGTCCGTGCCGATGAAGAGTGGTGCACTGGTTCTATTACAGTGAACTTCCAGACCGGCCCAGACTCTGACGAGAATGCGATTTACCACATTGGTCGATCAATTGTTGAAAACATTGATCTTTCTGATGACTACTTCCCATTCATTTCTCAGACCTGGAAAGAGCGATTTGCTCACACATGGAACCCACAATCATCTTTCCACCCTGGTATTCGCAGGGCATATGATGAAATGGGTGTAACGTATGGTATTGAGGGTATTCGTGAGTGGGAGGCTAACTTCGACCGTGAAGCTTTCATTGCTGCACTACCTTAGTTAGCTAGAGAAAATGGAAATTGGTGGTGGGCCGCTCAAATTTTGGGCGGCCCACCGATTAATTGCTGCACTAAGCAAAGCCTTGTTGATTAAAGGCTATGCCAAAGAGAGAGGAACCAACTATGGCTGAAGAAGCCCTATCTGATCAACACCCTAGCCAGACTATGTCGGATATGGGTACTCCAGACCTTTCTCCAGTTACAAGAGCTGAAAAAATTCTTGATAAGTTATTTTGGGCTGCACTTACGATTGCAATGATCGTTTATTTTGCTCAGTTTTCAGTAACTATCCCATTTATCGATCTTAAGTTATGGGACTCTTGGGATCCAGCAGGATCCGGTTATTCAGCAGCTCATGTTTCGGCTTCTGGCATGGTTGTTGCAATGTGGTTTATTAAGAAGCAGAAAATGACGATCCCCGCTTGGGTTATTGGGGGTATTTTTGCTGCTATATATGCAGTATTTGGGTGGTACTTTGCTACTAACTCCCTCGACTTATTGTTCAGGCCTTCTTACGGTACTACTGCAGATTTGGTAATTGGCCTATCAATGTTGGTTGTTACTTTTTATGTGTCTTGGCTTTATTGGGGACCTGTTTTTCCGGGACTTGGCTTAATATTTATTGCGTACTTGTTCGTTGCTGATCTGCTTCCTGGCCCTCTGAAAGGCCCCTCTCTTGATACGCACATCATTCTTACCAGAGAGGTGCAAAGAGGGATTCGAGATATTACTGAATTAGCTGCGCGTTTTCTCTGGATGCTCGTTTTCTGGGGCTTGCTACTTGGTGAACTTGGTGGTGGGAAAGCGTTAATGGCTTTGGCCCGGCGACTTTCACACGGAGTCTCAGGGGGGCCTGCCATAGGATCTCTTGTTTCTAGTGCGCTTACTGGTTCATTTGTGGGTGGTGGTGCAAGCAATGTTGCAATTACTGGCCCTGTAACTATCCCTGCTATGAAGAGTGCTGGGTATACTCCTGAAGAGGCTGGCTCTGTTGAGGCAATGGCCTCGAATGCTTCATCTATTACGCCTCCGATTTTGGGTGCCGTAGCTTTTATCATGTCCGACTTATTGGGAGTGTCCTACCTTGAAGTAATCATAATGTCGCTTGTTCCTGCCGCACTATGGTTCTTGGCAGTGGGTACTTGGATCATGACCCACGCCCAGACCCATCACTATAGAATCAAACCGATTCCTACGCCTGCCAATATAAATCAAGAGGGATTTGCATTAGCCTGGCTTTACATCCGCTCATCAATTATCATGATTGTCCCTGTAACTTTGATAGTGTACTTGGTGGTTCAGGCATATACTCTTAAAAGCGCTGCTTTCTTCGCATTCCTCATTACTATCGTTTTGGCGCTTGTGCTTCGAGTTGAAACAAGTGTTAAGACTTGGTTAAATGCATTTCGGAATGCTGCAATGTACGCGAGTTCAATTACGATTATTATCGTAATTGTTGCTTTGATCGCAGATACCCTTGTATTTACTGGGCTGGGAGGTCGCCTTGGAGACGTTATTGAAACTGTCTCAGGCGGTTACCTTGTTTTTGCCGCTGCTTTGATGGTGGTTGCTGGTGTGATTCTTGGTGGCCCGCTCCCTGCATTGCCAGTTTATTTCATTATGATTGTTACATTCGCACCAGTTCTTGAGCGAATGGGTGTACCAACAATTGCTACTCACTATGTAGCTTTCTATATGGGTGCATTGGGATCGATTACTTTGCCGGTAGCAGCAAGCTGTTTAGTTGCGGCTGCTATAGCAAATACAACATATTGGCCTACTTCCGTTGTCACAGCTAAGGTTTCATGGCCATTATGGGTATACCCAATATTGTTTGCTCTTGCGCCTGAGCTTTTGCTGCAAGGGGATAGTGGGCCTGCGCTAACTTGGTTAGTCATTGGCTCAGCTGCCGTGGTCATGATAGGTGTCCAGTCTGCAACGGGGGGATGGCTGATGCGGACAATGCCGAATTGGATGAAAGCTATCATGTACGCTAACTTCGGTTTGTTGGTTATTGCATTATTACCGGATGATGAAAATCCACCTTTGTTAATAGCTTCGATAGCTATAGTCTTAGCATCGGCTGCATTCTTGTTTATTACAAAGGGATCGGTCTCTAAACCAGTAAGCCCTAATGAAGTTGCGGAACCTTCCAAAACCTAATCTCAAAGGTGTGAATAAAGATGATTAAAAGTTCTAGGTCTTTAGCTACCTTGGCTTTAGTTCTAGTCGCAATGTGTTTAGTCATGTTGTTCATTTGGTGGTTAGTCGTCTATAGCCCTTTAGGTATGCGGAAAGCTTTTGAAGTAATGATAGGTGGGGATGAAATGCGAGCCACTTTCAATACCACTTTCATCGTAATTATTTGCACTGCTTTATTCGGGGCTTTGTTTTCGTTTATTTTGAGTGGAATTAAGTGGTTTCAGGGTGAATAATATAATGGTGTATAGCCAGAGCTTCTGAGTTAGACTTTTCATGACTATGCGTTGGAGAATTTTAATGAGCGATTCACAGGAAGAACTTAAAAGAGAATACGACGAAGGCGTGACTCCATATACTAACAACAAGGCTTCTGAGGTTCGCAATCAAGGCCCTGAGCAGGTGGATTCACGAGATCAAGATGCGGCTCAATCTGATTTGTCTTCGAAACGTAGAACTGGATTAGCCTTTGGCCCAACGTATGAGCAGGCCGCATTAGGGCTTCCAAATTATTGGTACCCAGTAATGTTTTCTGTTCAGTTAGGCAAGAGACCTAAGCCTTATACACTTCTAGGCCAGAATGTGATGTTTGTTCGCCGCCAAGGTAGAGCATATGCGGTAGAGAATCGCTGTCCCCATCGTGGTATACCTTTACACCAAGGGAAATTTGAATTTGAAGGTACCATAAGCTGTATTTACCATGGATGGACTTTTGATCTTGCTACTGGTGAATTGTTGGCTGCCTTGCCTGACGGCCCTGATTCTGCGATGGCACATCGATCTGTGGCTTCTATCAAATCATACCCTGTTGAAGAAAGAGCAGGGTTAGTTTGGGTATGGATGGGAGCGGGAGATCCAATGGTTCCGGTTGAAGACGATATACCTGAAGAGATGTTGCGAGAAGACGCGGTAATAATGGGCTGGATTCATTCACGTTACGGAAACTGGCGATATGGAGTAGAAAATGCGATTGATGAAGGGCACGCTCGGTTTCTTCACAAAGACTCTATTCAAGGCAGATGGCGTCAATCTCCAGCTTGGACCGATGTAAAAATAGTAGAAACTAAAGATAAGAAGTGGATTTTCAGAAGAGTTGACTGGAGTCAAACTTTTGCATACTTCCCAGGTTTAGGAGTTTGGCCTAGGAAAAGATGGTGGAGAAAAGAAAGAGAAAAAGACAAGAGAACTATGGTTGCTAGGAATAAGCATGCGATTGGGAATATTCCAGAAGATGCACGACCAGGGCAGAGTAGACTTCCCTGCATTTTCCGCCCAATTGGTTGGCCATACCCAATGGTGGTTAGTTATGAATTTCATGTTGCAATTGATGCTGAGCATGAGTTGTACCATCAATATTCTGTGCGATTTACAAAAAATCCAATAAATAAGTTGATTTTTAAATTGAAATATTTGTTATGGCATCGCTGGATAGGGGAATGGCGATTTAATAGCCAAGACGGGTCAATGGTGGCTGCGATGACAGCAAATATGAAATCAGAGAGGCTAATGAAGACTGATGCATCTATTACTGGATGGAGGAAGATGGTAGAGCGTCAGGCAAGGGGTCAAGTTGATGAATGGAGATCAATTGGAATTGAGCACACCGCAGACCTCGAATTGGCTTTCAAAGGAAATTCAGCTGATGTTTCAGAAATTGGAGCTATGGACACTAGTGATCTAGGTTCTTAAGCTTTTACTTTCGTTTGCAAAACAGGATAAAAGGAGTTGGGGATGGTTCGAGAAGCAGAACGCCAAGACGTGATTTTTGAGCAAGTTGAAACTGATCAGAGGGAAAGGCCTTGGGAGCATTACCTTGATGCTGAGTTAGGCCTGAGAAATCATTGGTACGTTGCATTTTTCTCTGAACAGTTGGACGAGGGTCAAACGCGCCCAGAGATGCTTTTAGGAGAGAGGATTTATTTTAAGCGAGTAAAAGGACAAGTATATGCAGTAGAAGACAGGTGCCCTCATAGAGGTGCCGCATTTTCTTCGAGAGTAGAGTGCTATACCCCTAACACCGTTACATGCCCTATCCATGGTTTTACATTTGATGTCAGAGATGGCAATTTGGTTGCAGTTCTTACAGAAAACAACAGTGCATTAGTTGGTAAATTAGCTGTCAAAGCATATCCAGTAGAAGAGAAATTCGGGTGTGTTTGGGTATACATAGGTGACGGTGAGCCAAGGCCATTACGTGAAGATGTTCTACCTTCACTCTGGAATACGGAAAATTTGATAATAAGGCCGACCACACGATACAAGATCAATTCCAATTGGAGAATTGCGATTGAAAATGGGTTTGATACTGGTCATTTATACGGACATCGTAACTGGGCATCAGCATGGCGTTATGGAGCGGCAGTACCTTTGGGAACTGTAAATAAAACTAAAGAAGATATCAGGATACTTGAAAAACCAGGTGACCCTATTGGTATGCATGTGAATAGTAGTATCAATGCTTGGGTTGGGGAAGTTGAAGGAGTAAAGGTATATATGAATCAGGTTGATCCTGATAACCCTCCTCCTACAGAAGGGGCGATTTACCCCCCTGATTTTGGACCGTTTTTACCTTGTGGTTTAGACGTTCCACATTTCCCAAAGCCTGGATTATTTCATTGGGAATGGTACGTGCCCATAGATGAAGAAAGCCATATGTATACGATTTTACAGGGCGCTATAGCAAATACTGAGCAGGAAAAAGAAGATTTCCTTCGTGCACATGAAGATTACCTTGCTAGGGATATATGGGTAGATCCAGGTACAGCCAGACCTATGGAACCACCTGGATTTAATAATTTTGATTCTTTTGGGCGAGAAGCTATGCAGCATGTCTACCAAAATGAAGACTTTTGGCACAGAGAACGATTATACAAAGCGGATTACACTATAATCCAATGGCGAATGTTAGTTTCAAGGAATGCTCACGTCGTTCAAAAGCGTGATAATTTTGCAAAAACTAAGAATAATTACCCTCTGGAAAGCCCTTAGGTAAAAATCAATGAAGACCCCAATGTGCCTCTTTGGGGTCTTCATTGTGATTAATAACTATAGGGACTTTTGGCGAAGTGCCCATTCAAGGACTACCCCATTAAATTCATCAGCGTTTTCCCATTGAACCCAGTGTCCGCCATTTCTAAATACATGAAGTTCAGAGTTAGGGTAGTGGCGCATCAGAGAGACGCTACTATCTAAAGCAGCAAAACGGTCGTATGCTCCAAATAGAACCAAGGTTGGCTGGGTTACTTCATGCAATCTTCCAGTCCAGTTAGTTCCCCCTGTTTTGCTTGCTAAACGTGCTTTACGGTGCTCTTCGCTTGCTTGTACAGATTTCCATCTCATATCAACGAAACTTTCTGTGACAGCGGAATCATCATAAACAAATAAATGGAGCACACGTTCAACTTGTTCAATAGTGGGATTCTTAAGTATGTCACCCAACAAATGAGTACCTTCATGAGGTAAAGGATCAAACAAAGAAGGTCCTGTTCTTGCACCCATTAGCGCTAAAAGATCAAGCTGGTCATTATGCGTGACGGAAAATTGGATAGCGTCACCCCCTCCTTTAGAATTTCCCATCAAGCTTGCCTTTTCAATTCCTTTCTTTTTAAGGAAAGAGCTTAAAATATTACAATCAAGTGTAGTTGCGTCAATTTCTGTATGTATATGTACGTCTGATTTTCCAAAGTTTGGCATATCTATCAAAATAGTTCTGAAATGCTCTGAAAATGGTTCGATGTTAAGGTAAAAATTAAACCAGCCACTCGCTCCTAAACCGCCACCATGCAGGAAAACTATAGTGTCAGGATGTTCTTCTCCAGCTTCGTGGTAATGAATGTTTATCCCGTCAATTTCTATATACTTCTCTGTATTTTCGTATGTAAGTCTTCCAGTCTGGGTCTTACCGGTGGTATCGTGTTTAAATGGCATGCAGGCATATCTCCGAATTAAATTAACGCTTATGCGTGAATTCAGGCTACACTTGCAGATTCTTAAGGTCAATGCCATCTAAAAATTAATCCGTACTATGTTAGAGGTGAATATAGTGAAATTCCCAACTGGTCAAGGAATGAATCGTGATCCTGATTATCAAGGGCCTCGGGGTTTGGGCTTTCTTGGTCTTAGCACAGATATAGTTAATTGGCCTCAAACAATTGCTCAATGGTGGGGAGCTGCATTTTTCTTAATGCTTTTCGCTTTACCCTGGGGCATATGGGGGGCTTTACTTGATGAAGATAGATATGGTGGTTTTTGGCTGGTAGGGACTTATTTTGTTATGGCTGGTTTATTTTTGCTGATGTCTTGGGTACTTAGAAATGAAAAGTCGGAAGATTTTCCGCAATTATTAACATCAATTATAGTAGGAATAATCAGCCTTCCTGGTGTTGTGTGGCTATCGCTTTTCCGCACATTCTCTGATGGCCAATGGTTCGCAGGATTAGTGGTTGTTTTTATTTGCCTGGTTCTGCTCAATCAAATCTTTAGATCTTGGCAACTGATGCTGATCATAGGTTTATTTACAGAGCAACCTAGATTATTAGAGCCTCCACCTGAATATCAAGATCAGGTAAGCAAATATAAACGGCAGAAAAGTTAGTACTGTAAGCCTGTTTCCTCTCGCGTACGAGTTAACGTATCAATTGCTGAGTGTACTAGTACCTTGGCAGCACTTACTAAGTAAGGGGCGTAGGCACCTGACATAGTGAACCCCTTTTGTAAATCCACTGGCATTTCTGGGTTTGGAGGTGCTCCAGAAATTCTAGCTGTTGGGATTCCCCAAGTGCGCAAAATGCCAGCTTCGGTTTGACCCGCGCTTTGTCCTTCGTACTCTTCGCTTTTATCACCTTCGATTGCCTGAGCAGCTCGTATAGCTGATTGTATGATCCAACTATCTGGTGAGGTACGGCCTCCAGGCATTGCAACGTACATATTCCATTCAGCCTTCATGTCCGGATACTTTTTAAGGATGCGGCCCATAATTCCATCAAACCAATATTTGACTTCCATAGGAGCAGTCCATGGAGCAGGTCTAATATCAAGCGAAATTTCGGAAATCGCAGGCGACCAATTAGGCTTGTTTGGAGACCCTGTCTTTAAAGCATTGGCTGCCATAGCAGGCCTGTATGACCCTGCCTTAGCCATTTTCAGATATTCTGCAGAAGCGGCGTCGAGTTCCATTATGATGCGAGCAGTGTCCGTAAGTACTCTGTAAGCGACCGCACGATTCCCAGTTGCATAAGGATTATCTGCTCGACTTTCTGTGGCCATATAATCAGGATCACCAATTACTCTTACCCTGAAATAACACATCCCTGGCTCTTCCCAGGATACGTGATATCCCGGTTTATGAAATAATGCATAATCTCCAGTGATACCGTTTGTTAGTGAATGTATTAAACCTTGGCATAATCCTATATTTTTGCGAGGCTCATTCTCTGGAGAAAGGGCAGGGGCTCCACCGGCTAGCGTAGCAGCTAGAAGAGTACCTTTTAACGGCACATTCGCCCTGTGTAAAGCTTCGACAGCCATCATAATTGAAGTCGCCATTCCTTTATCATTTAGTGATCCAAGCCCTATGATAGTTTGACCTTCTACGACGGCTGGCCTTGTGTTATCTCTCCTCATAGGGTCGCCCCATTGAAAGCCATCTTCCGTAATATCACCTGTCCAGTGTGTATCAATAGGGCAATTCATGAGCAAAGTCGGCCCAGATCCATCCCCAGCAATTGTTGCAATAGCGTTGCCTTGGTGTGAGTCCATTTGCTGGTAGTTTGCATTAATACCGAGATTTCGCCAGTAATCTACCACAAAATTATTCACTTCTTTTTCGTAACCAGTTGGACTGTATATATTTACTAGATTCACATCTATATCAATCGCTTTTTTAGCATCAATAAAACTCCAAGCTTTCTCTACCCATTTTTGTTGTTGAGCAGACCAAGGAACTTTTTGAACCTTAACTTTAGAAGGAGCTGAAGCTGGGTCACTTAAAAAAGCTTGGTGTTGATGAAGAAGCTGAGATGCAGTTGTAGGCTTGGTAGTCATAAAGAAGCTCCTGATGCAAATTTGCTAGCGCACTTATCTTACTTTACCAGCGTATGTAAGGACATAGTGATATGCTCGGTAATAATATTCGAGCAGCTAATTCATAGCGAGTGACAATTGATACAAACTCCCTTTTCCAAAATATTAGTGGCTTTAGATGGCTCTCTAACTTCAGAATCTTCTTTACGATTTCTAGAGCCAGTTTTACCTGCTAAAGGGAATGTTGAAATCATACTGTTGACCGTTGTTGAGTCAACTGACCAACCCAATTTAAACACAGCTGAGCAATACCTTAGTAGAGTTATTAGTGATTTTAAAATAAACCTCAACTTAATTGAGAGCAACGTAAATTGGCATGTAGAAGCAATAGGGATTAAAACTGCAGAACCTGGACGTCCGCCATCAAAAAAGCATATTGCTGATGCAATTTCTGCCTTTAGTAAATCCAACGAAATAGACCTGATTATCCTAGCGAGCAATGGATGGTCTGGTAGTGATAAATGGCTTGTTGGTCCAGTTTCTGAGCACGTTATTCAAAGCACCAATGCGTCGGTTATGTTAGTTAGAGGTGATTTTGTTATCCAAGCCGATAATCTCGAAGTCAAAAAGATCCTAGTCCCTTTGGATGGTTCAGAGGATGCTGAAATGGCATTCGATTATGCAGTAGAGATTTTAATGAAAGAGAACCAGCAAGATGCGGAAATGGGCATCGTTTATGTGCGTCCACCCAAAGATGGACCCGCCAGTAAGTTTATGCGCCCTAATTTTGATTTTAGGCCATTATTTCAGGGCAATGAATTTAGCTATTTAAGTCATTTGATCAAAAAGAATGAGGGAAATCATATAAGATTTGGTATAACAATTGAACATGGAGATCCTGGTCCGAAAATATGCTCTCTGGCTGATGAAATGCAAACTCAGTTAATTGTGATCACATCACATGGAAGAGGAGGTGAATCAAAATACAACTATGGGAAGGTAGCCGACGACGTGATGCATTCTTCACCAGTGCCAGTTTTGATTCTTCGTGTGCTGAATGGTTATGCTTCTTGAAATTCTGCCAAAGCATCAAACCTTGGCTCAAGCCCCAAACCTGGTGCCTCCGTAAGTGTTGTCTTTCCACCATCGGGACCAGGGGGATTTTCAAAAATCATTTCACCGGCTTTCCACATTAAATAATGGAATTCAACTCTCCAGCCATTTGCCATAGCTGCATGTAAGTGCATGTTGTGATGTGGCCACCCTCCGCCATTGGCAATTACTAAATTGAAGGCTTGTGCCATTGCAGCAACCTTCATTCCTTCAGTAAAACCGCCGCAATAGACGACATTAGGTTGCAAAATATCTACAGCACTGTTGACTAATAATTCTCTATACCTGAAACGATGACCTTCATTTTGGCCTGCAGAGATTGGGACACTTGTTCTCATTCTGAGATCATGTAATAAGCGTGCATCATTGCCATAAACTGGCTCTTCAAACCATTCTATATTGTAATTTTCGACTGCTTTTGCTAGTTTGAGCGCATCTGTAAAATTGAACAAGTAATTCGCATCCATTGAAAGCTGTACGTTATTGCCTATAGCTTCCCTCACTGCTATGACTCGATTGGCATCTTCTAAGGGGTCGTTGGCACCATTGATCCCTACTACCATTTTGAGTTTGTCTTCACCTTGAGATACAAACATTTTCGCTACTTGAACCAACTGTTCAGTGCTGTATTCAAGCAAACCAAAGGTTATGTAAGCAGGTACTGTTTTTTGAGCACCACCTAAAAGCCGCCAAACAGGCTGGTTTAAGAATTTACCTTTGATATCCCATAGTGCAATATCAATTGCGCTAATTGCTGAACTCCATGTTCCAGTCTGAGCTCTTGGATTAAGGTCGATAAACAATTCATGCCAGATTTTTTCTGTTTCAGTTGGGTCTTTTCCTATTATTTTCGGTCCAACTTCACGGTTAATAAATTCAGCAACCGCAAAACGCTGAATTGGACCCGTGATCCCATAGCCTGTGATACCCGCATCTGTTTCTACCTGAACAAAAACAAGAGGTCTAGGGAAAGTTTCTGTTAGGAGAGGCGCAGAGACCGGGATATCATGAACTGATGCTGCTACTCTTGTTATTTTCATGCTAATTCTTCTCAGGCGGTTGTGTTAGCACAACCGCCTATTTGTATTATCAGGAAATCTAACCAATAAAATCACTGAGTAATTTAGTGATCAATTCTGGGTGTTCCCAGTGAAGGTTATGCGTTGCTCCAGGAATCATGTCGAACTTAGTGTTTGGGGCGACCCAAGGCTTAGAGCCTTTGCCTGGGTTGTGTCCAGTGGATTCCCACTCTTCAGTCCAAGTTGGGCCAGGGTCAATCCCTTCTGACTCACCCCAAATAAAATAAACAGGACATTTTATGAAAGGCAATCGCCTTTGTAGTAAGTATGACTTACGAACGTTAGCATCTGCCATTTGATTGACAAGAGGACGCAGACCATCAACGGCGCCTTCTCTGTTGGCATATTTAAGCATCTGGAGACCCATTTCCCCTGCCATTTCTTCGGTAAGGCTGGAGCCTTCATAAACGCTGTTCATGTTAGAGGCCTTGGTGCTTTCAGCAGTTGGTGCCTGATAACCAGATACAGATGCTACGGGTGTAGCGTTCATGCCAGCGGAACCAATACCAGTTAAACTAAGAACTCGATCAGGGCTCTCATAGGTTAAAATCCCACCAAACCAAGGGCCTGCACTGTGACCAACTATGTGCACTTTCTCTAATCCTTTGATGTCGAGAAATTCCCTAATCCCGTCTACGATCACATCGAAAGTTGGACCATTACCCAAAACACGATCGCTGTTACCAAAACCTAGGTAATCTAGCGCAATCACGTGATACTTTTCCGCGAGGGGTTCAAATTGAAATTGGAACGTATCTGCTGAGGTGTATACACCCATACCATGTAACAAAAGAACATCTTTCCCTGTGCCAGCTTCGTAGTACCGCACTTTTCCTTGTGTTAATTGTTCATACTTTTCGTATTTTGAAAGATCTGGGAGCGCCATTTTTTTCCTCCGTAAGAATACTCACCTTCTGTGAAATTACCTTAACCATACAACTGTATGGAGGCCGGTGCTAGCCCCCTGCTGCTGACCGTATGCGCATCACCTCAAAAATTAAGGCACGGATATCAGTCTCACCGATATTTTCAAAATGCCCCATCCAAGTGCCCAATGTGATGGTACTTCCGTCTTCAAAAGTTTCTTCAGTAATTTCACCACCGCGCTCATGTTTACTGATTTTGCCACCGCTTAAAAAATATACGATTGATTCTTGATGCGAGTGTAGGGAGTCCCTTTCACCTGCTTTTAATGTGAATTCAATTAACCTGTTGTCACCATGCCATTTCACTAACTTATAGTGTTCGGGTGACGATTCTATAGCGTCTATATAGGGCATCTAATTCTCCTGAGTAAATTTATTACTATAGTTTATACCTGAGGATACCAAGGCCAATATTTTGCCAAAACTCCCCCATCAACTGTCAAATTTGATCCGGTAACCATAGAAGAATCATCGGACGCTAAGTACAAAAATGCAGGTAAATAGTCACTTGGAGTTGGTTTCCGGCCAAGTGGAATCGCATCGTAATCCATTTTAAACGACCTACTATCCATCATTTTAGATTTTTGGTTCCTTCTCGAAATAGCTTCTTGATCTTCAGGTTGAGTGGCAGTGGGTGTCATATTATTGACCCTTATACCGTATTGCGCCAATTCCATTGCTACTGACCGAGTGAAATTTAGGACGCCAGCTTTCGATGTTGTGTAACCCACGTTACCAGGTTCACCTTGCCAAGCAGCACAGGTGATTACATTGATAATGCTGCCTTTGATACCATTTTCGACCATTGACTTCGCAGCGTACTTAGTCCATAAAAAAGTACCATCGATGATGGATGCCATTTGCTCCTTGAATTCCGAATAAGGCATGTCCAAGACACCTTTAGGGTTGATTTGCGCAGCATTATTTACAAGGATATCCACTTTGCCCCACTTCTTGATTACCTCTCCTACGGCATCACTAACGCTATTTTCATCAGCAACATCACATGCGATAGGAATGGATTGGCCACCATCTGCTTGTATTAAACCAGAGGTGCTTTGAGCTGCTTCTGGCCTTCGATGGTTGCATGCAATTTTTGCCCCCTCTTTCGCAAAACCAAGCGCTACAGCTCTACCAATGTTGGGCCCTACTCCCGTGATTATTGCCACCTTATTATTTAATTTCACTACACACCTCTATAAAAATATTTGCTTAATCACCATTTCAACTATCTGGAAATAGTAGATACTATTTCTTAGTCTTTAAGTAGAAGCGAACTTTCCTACATTTGCAAATTGGAGGTTTTATGCCTATCAGCCCTGAAACCCTTAAGAGGATTTTGACAGAATTTGGTGGACTTACAATGACAGATTCCCAATTAGCCGACGCGGTGGGTGCTGTTCAGTCATGGGTAGATGAGCTAAATCGATTGGACGAGCTTGATTTAGACGGTGAGTATTCAGGAATTGTTATGAGGGCTGATGATGGAGGATATGCTCAATGAGTTCTTCTAATTCTCTTCTTCATATGTCGATTACAGAGATTGCGCCAATGATTCAAGCTAAGAAAGTATCTCCAGTTGAGATCACTCAAAGCGCTATCATTCAAGCTGAAAAATTATCTTATTTAAACACTTTCATAACACCAATGTTTGATTATGCAATGGACCAGGCGAAGAAAAGGGAAAAGGCTATTGGAAACGGGGAATACTTTGGTCCACTAGACGGGATCCCGATAGGCATAAAAGACAACATCGAAGTTGCAGGAGTAAGGTCCACTGCAGGTAC
>MDTE01008842.1_pt1 | contig 29746 bp, 26 predicted proteins | sample 811231 | NCBI WGS metagenome assembly MDTE01 (sample SAMN05326651, study PRJNA326480) | marine metagenome | isolation source: seawater | place: Indian Ocean: Red Sea | collected 2010 | reverse complement strand
TGGTTCCGACGTAACGGGCTAATTATAAATGCAAATAATAAATTTGCACTTGCTGCTTAATTAACTTGTTAATTAAGTAAACGGGGTTTGGGGCACCTGGCAACAGAACGCCCCTTTTAAAGTTGTTTTTTTTATCTTATAAGGGGTTATGGATTTTCAAACTTCAGTTAAAACGTGTTTTAAAAAGTACGCTACATTTAGTGGACGAGCATCTAGATCAGAATTTTGGTATTTTTATTTGTTCTTTTTTATTGTCTATATAGCCTCGATGATTTTAATGTTCGGAATCTCATTTCATTTTATGTGGCTTTGGGCAGTGTTTGTTTTTGGAATAATTGTGCCTAGTTTTGCAGTCACTGCCAGAAGGTTGCATGATGTTAACAAAAGTGGATGGCTTCAATTACTTCCAATGCCTACTGCAGTATTAATGGAACTTCTTGAAAGAACGCAAGAATTTTTATCATTGTTATTTGCTATCATAACTTTGGGACTATATTTATATTTATTTTTTCAATATGTTTCGCATGGCGATAAAAAGGATAACAGGTTCGGAAAAAATCCTTACAAAAAAAGAAAAATAAGATAGCTCCAGGGCACCTGGCAACAGAACGCCCTTTTAATCTACAATCAAAATCGTAGACTAGAGAGTTCAAATAATGATAATTTATTAATTGATGGAAAATGATAATAACAATAATAAAAAGATTAAACCTCTTAGTATTGGAGGCATACCTATCATAGCGATTGTTTTTCCGCCTTTAGGATTATTGATGTTATTAAAATATTTATTAAACAAAAATAAAAAGGAGAATTAGATGGACAGATTAGGTGGTTTATTTGGAATGCTGTTAATTGCAGCTAGTACCGCAGCATGGTTCACTCATTTATTTGTATGCTTCTCTGATGATAGATGGGGATTTTTAATTGCGGGAGCGATTATGTTTCCAATAGCAATAGTTCATGGTGTAGGTATTTGGTTCGGAGCTTGGTAAATTTTGAGGTTGTTCGGGGCAACTGGCAACAGAATGCCCCTACTTACATTCTTTAGGTAATTTAAAAATCAATCAACAAATTTTTTTAGATTAGGTTCAAAATATTTTGGACCTTTCATTACTTTTCCATTTTCATTATATATTGGTTTTCCATCTTCTCCGAGTTTACTCATATTCGACCTTTGTACCTCATCGAAGCATTTGTCTAGATCGATACCGAAAGCATGGCCAGCTCCGTATGTTACGTATAATATATCCGTAAGAGAGTCGGCAACTTCTTTTAAGTTTTTTCCTTTAATTGCTTCCTCAAATTCGTCTAACTCCTCTTTTATTAAATCGTACCTTAATTTTACTATTTTATCTGAAGGAAACTCGGCTTTTTTCTTAATTTCTTGACCAAACGTTTCCATAAACTTTTTTACTTCATTAAAATTTGTCATAAAATCTCCACAGTCATTTTGTAAATTATTTACAAACTTATATGCATAATATATCTTGGATACATCAATGAAATATAGAACTGAATTTGATTCTATAGGCAAAATAAAAGTTCCTGGTGATAAGTATTGGGGTGCATCAACCCAAAGATCAAACAAATACTTTGATATAGGAGATTTTCTGGTGAGACCAATTCTAATACAGTCAATCGCTATAGTAAAAAAGGCTGCAGCAATAGTTAATACTAGAAACGGTGATCTTGACAAAAAAATTAGTAAATATGTTGTTAAAGCAGCAGAAGAAGTTATTAAGGGAAAACTTGATGATCATTTCCCTTTAAAAGTATGGCAGACAGGATCAGGGACACAAACAAATATGAATGTGAATGAAGTAATTGCTAATAGAGCAATTCAAATGATGGGTGGAAAAATGGGAACAAAAAAACCAGTGCACCCTAATGATCACGTAAATAAATCTCAATCAACTAATGACGTGTTTCCAACAGCAATGCATATTTCAATAGCTATTAAGACAAATAAAAAACTTTTACCTTCACTTAAATTATTAGAGAACGAGCTTGGAAAAAAAGTAAAACAATTTAGCAAAATTGTTAAACTTGGCAGAACTCATTTACAAGATGCTACCCCTCTAACTTTAGGACAGGAATTTTCAGGCTACCATTCTCAATTAAAGAGATGCATTGCTAGAATTGAAAGAGCACTTAAAGAAATACATTTTTTGGCACAAGGTGGTACAGCGGTTGGAACAGGGTTAAATACTAAAAAAGGTTTCGATAAAAAAATTGTAAGAGAAATAAAAAAAATAACTAGAATGCCATTTAAACCATCTAAGAATAAATTTGCAGCTTTGGCATCACACGATCCAATTGTTAATTTTTCTGGAACTATGAATACTACCGCAGTTTGTTTAATGAAAATTGCAAATGATATAAGATTTTTAGGATCAGGACCTAGAGCAGGGTATGGAGAATTAATTCTTCCTGAAAATGAACCTGGGTCATCAATAATGCCTGGAAAAGTAAACCCAACACAGTGTGAAGCGGTTACAATGGTTTGTGTAAAGGTAATTGGTAACCACAATGGTATTACAATGGCTGGTTCTCATGGTCATTTTGAATTGAATGTTTTTAAGCCACTGATTATTCATAATATACTTCAATCAATTAATATTATGGCGGACTCCTCTAAAGCTTTTGCTAATTATTGTATTAAAGGTTTGAAAGCAGACAAGAATAGGATCGGTTCTTTGTTAGAAAATTCATTAATGTTAGTAACTGCCCTCTCACCAAAGTTAGGTTATGACAATGCTGCTAAAATTGCAAAGATGGCGCATAAAAATGGAACAACTTTAAAAGAAGAAGCATTAAAGTCTGGCTTGATTACAGAAAAAGAATTCAAAAAAATTGTAAATCCTGAGAAGATGACACGACCGAATAGATAGTTTTATTCTAAGTTTTTAAAAACCTCTACTACAAATTGTTTAATCTTAAAAAAATCTAAAAAACCTAAAACATCATCTTCCATTATATATTTGTTAAATGTATCTTCTACAATATTTAAATTTTTACCTTCGACACCTTCCTTGTTTAAAACTAGATTATTAAATTTAATTTTTTTTTCTAAAACATTTATTTTTCCAGCTGTAGTAAAACTAATATTTTCCTCATTTGTATTAAGATTAAATCTCTTTAAAAGTCTTTTTCCATTATTCGATAAAAAATTAATAAAAAAGTTAATTCTTTGATCTTTCCCTCGTCCAATTAAAGATATATTAAAATTTATCTTTCCATTTTTTTCAAGATTAATTGATCCCCTTTTAACTTTAAGATCACCATTTTCAAAAAGAATAGAAAATTTAGTCTCATCAATTTTCCCTATAAAAGTTTCAGTTCGATTTAAATTCACGGTCATTTCTCCATTAATTTTTTTACTTAAATTAAACAAGCCTGATGAAGTTCTATCTTTAAATGAGTCGAGATATAGGAAAAGTCTTTTAAAGTTCGCCTGGTTTATATTCAAATTTAAATCAAAGTAAAAATTATTTTTGAAATTAATTTTACCATCTAATTTAGAATTCAAAAATTTGTTTCTAAAGAATGAGTCAGAAATTTTATAGATATTATCTCCATCAAAATTTAATAACAAAATATTATTAAGTATTTTTAAATTAAGTTTTCCTGAGGTTTTTTTTAAGTTGCTGTCTTTATCAAAAACTATTTTTAATTTAGCATTTAATGCTGGTAAAGAAAAATCTAAGAATTTTTCCATTCCTCTTTCATTTAGAAAACTTATTTCAAATTTATTTTCTGCAAAAATTCCTTCAATAGAAATTTTTTCTTTTTCTTTTTTAAAAGTATTTCTTAAATTAAAGTCTTTGATAGATATTTCGTTATCTTGATCATCTTGGAAAAAAATTTCACAGTTTTTTAGTGATAGATTATCAACATTGTTTTTTTCAAAATAATTTAAATAATTTTTAAATTGTGGTGCAAAAATTTTTACTTTTTGATTTTTTATCAAAGCTTTTCTTATTTCTATACCATTTAATGATTTTAAATTAGATAGTGATATTAGAAAGTTGCTTTTTTTTATAATAACAGGTTTATTGTTTGATTCTAAAAAATTAAGTTCTAAATTTTCTACAACAATTTTGGGCGATGGAAAAATATAGTAGGATATATCACCCTTTATATTAGTTTGAATTTTTAAATAGTTGCTTATTTTTTTTTCAATAACCTCTTTATTTTCGATGTAGTCAAAGAAAATAGGTTTAAGCAAGTAATAGCTTACTAGAGAGATTGATATAACAGCAGCGATAATTACAAGATTTGTTATGTTTGTAAATTTTTTTAAGTTGTTGATATTTTTTTTATTAAAATAACTTTTGATCATTTTAATAGCTGAAGTTTTCATGACTTTGTTTTATAAGCAGTATAAAGTTAAAAATAAAGTACTTCGTAATGAAAGATTTTTTAAAAGAATTAAACAAGGAACAAAGATCAGCCGTTTTAAACATCGAGGGCCCAACTTTAGTTGTCGCAGGCGCCGGATCAGGTAAAACCAAAGTCTTAACTTCAAGACTTGCACATATTGTTAAAGAGAAGAAAGCTTGGCCTAATCAAATACTTTGTGTGACATTTACCAACAAGGCTGCGAAAGAAATGAGAGATAGAGTTTTAAAAAATTTGGGTGGGGGATTAAGTTTATCCTGGCTTGGCACCTTTCATTCAATAAGTGTTAAATTTTTAAGAAGGCATGCAGAGGCTGTTGGAATTAAAAGTAATTTTACAATTTTAGACACAGAGGATCAAAAGAAACTAATTAGAAATATATCAAAATCAGAAAATATAGATGCAAAAAAAATTTCCCCGCAATTTATATTGGCTATGATTGACCGATGGAAAAATAAGGGGTTACTACCTGATGAGGTCAATTTAAAAAAGAGGGATATATTTGAAAACCAAATATTAAAAGTTTATAAAATTTATCAAAATAAGATTAGAGATTTAAATTCTTGTGATTTTGGAGATTTAATTCTTTATTGTGTAAAACTATTTGAAAAAAATCCTGATATAAAAAAAATATATTCAGATAACTTTAAGTACATACTGGTTGATGAGTATCAGGATACAAATTTTATTCAAAATAAATGGTTGAATTTAATCGTAAATGATAAACAAAACATATGTTGTGTAGGAGATGATGATCAATCTATTTACAGCTGGAGAGGAGCCGAAATAAAAAATTTCTTGAGTTTTGACAAAGTTTACCCGAATTGTAAAATTTTTAGATTGGAACAAAACTACAGATCAACAAAAAATATTCTTGAAGCTGCTTCATTTTTAATTTCACATAACAAAGATCGTTTAGGAAAAAAACTTTGGACCGACGGTCATAAAGGTGAATTGGTAAAATTGAATTGTTATAAAAATGGCAAGGAAGAAGCTCGGGGAATAGGTACAATAATTGAGGAAAATATAAAAAAAAAGAATTCTTTGAATAATATTTCAATACTAGTAAGGGCTATTTATCAAACAAGGGAGTTTGAGGAAAGATTTTTAAAAATAGGTATAAATTACCGTATAATTGGTGGTATCAAATTTTATGAGAGAGCAGAGGTAAAGGATGCTGTTTGTTATCTAAGGGTCGTTAATCAAAAATTTGACGATTTAGCTTTTGAAAGAATAATCAATACTCCTCGAAGAGGTTTGGGAGACGCAACTATAAAGCAATTATATGAATTTGCATCTAAGAATAAACTTTGTTTGGAAGATTCTGCACAAAGTTTACTTCAGCAAAATCAATTTAAACCTAAAATTAAAAACGTAATAAAACATCTTTTAGAATTAATAAAAAAATGGAGATCAGACCTAAAAAAGAATAAACATTATGATTTATTAAAAATTATTTTAGATGAGTCTGGTTACTCAGCAATGTTAAAAAATAAAAAAGATTTAGAAAATGAAAATAGAATTGAAAATTTAAAAGAACTTTTAAGAGCAATGCATGATTATGATAATTTACAGGGTTTCTTGGAACACGTTGCTTTAGCAACATCTTTAGATCAAGAGTGGGAAGACGAAAGAATTAATATAATGACAATCCACGCTGCAAAGGGTTTAGAATTCGACATTGTATTTCTACCTGGTTGGGAAGAGGGGCTATTTCCACACCAAAAATCATTAGAGGAAAAAGGAGACTTTGCTTTAGAAGAGGAGAGAAGGTTGGCTTATGTTGGTATAACAAGAGCAAAAAAAATTGCACATATTTCTTTTGCAATGCAAAGAGCCTGGCACGGAGACTGGATGGATAGTTTGCCATCCAGATTTGTAAATGAACTTCCAGAAGACGGTATTGAGAAAAACGAAGAGCCAACAAAAGAGGTTTTGGAAGACTTTGATTTTAATCAAGATGAAATGTTTGACGATAATAAAGAATATAGAAGTCCGGGTTGGGCACGACTTAAAAAAAAATTGCTTAAATAATGAAGAATTTAAAGAATCTTTTTAAAAGATATAATATTGATGGATATATCGTTCCAAAAAACGATGAATATTTTAATGAATATATTCATCCATCTAAAGATAGATTGAGTTTTGTATCAAATTTTACAGGTTCAGCAGGATTTGCAGTAATTTTAAAGAATAAAAACTATTTGTTTGTAGATGGTAGATACACCTTTCAAGCAAAACAACAATCAGGTAAAAAATTTAAAGTTATAACTATACCAAATAAATTTCCCAGGGATGAAATAAAGATAAATAAAAAAATTATTCTTGGTTTTGATCCAAAATTACATACAGAAAAACAGCTCAGCTTTTTATTTAAAAATAAAAATATAAGACTTAAATCAATTGAACAAAACTTGGTTGATATGGTTTGGTCCAAAAAACCAAATGAGTTATCTAAACCATTTTATTCTATTTCTACAAAAGACTCGGGTAAATCTACAAAAAAGAAGATTTCTTTGGTTAAAAAAGTGATTTTAAAAAAAAATACTGACTTACTTTTAGTAACAGCGCCAGAGAATGTTGCATGGCTTTTAAATATAAGGGGGCATGATAGCGGAAACTCTCCTATACCAAATGCTAGATTATTGTTAAGTAAAAAAGGTAAGGTTATGCTTTTTGCTAATCCAAAAAAATTATCAAGAATAAAAAATAATCTTAATGTCTTTGATGAAAAAGATATCAAAAAAATTTTAAGTAATATATCAAAAAAAAGGGTATGGTTAGATAGTTCTTCTTGTTCTTTTTTCTTTAAGAATTTATTAGCTAAAAAAAATGAGATTTACGAAAAAATAGATCCAATATATTTTTTTAAATCAACAAAAAATATTACTGAGATAAAAAATATGAAAAAAACTCATTTGTATGACGGTATAGCTTTAACTAAATTTCTATTTTGGTTAAAGAAAAATTTTAAGAAGAAAAAAATTACAGAAATATTAGCTCAAAATAAATTAGAAAGTTATAGAAAAATGAGTTCATTCTATAAGTTTCCAAGTTTTAATACAATTTCTGGCTCTGGACCAAACAGTGCGATTATACATTATAAAGCATCGAAAAAATCAAATAGGATTTTAAGAAGTGGAGAACTATATTTAATAGATTCGGGTGGACAATATTTTTTTGGAACAACAGATGTAACGAGAACAATATCGCTTGATAATAAATCTAATCTTATAAAAGAAATTTATACTCGTGTTTTGAAGGGACATATAGCTGTTTCGAATTTTAAAATTAAGAAAAGTTCAACTGGGTCACAAGTAGATTTAGAGGCTCGAAGATATCTTAAAAAAATAAAATTAGACTATCCACATGGAACCGGTCATGGTGTTGGATGTTTTTTAAATGTACATGAAGGTCCACAATCATTATCCAAAAACAACAAAGTAATTTTGAAAAATGGTATGATCTTATCTAATGAACCTGGTTATTATAAACAAGGATCATTCGGTATTAGAATTGAAAATCTTATCTATGTTAAAAAAAATAAATTTGAAGAACTTACAATAGCTCCAATCGAAAAAGATTTAATTAATAAGAGGTTTTTAAATGATACAGAAGTAAGATGGATTAACAACTACCATAAAAAAGTTCAGAAGAATTTATATAAATTTATGAACCCTATGGAAAAAAATGATCTAGCAAAGGCCTGTTCACCTATTTAACAATTTATACCATTTATCTTCGGTTATTAAATCAACCTTTAGTTCTCTAGCCCTTTCTATTTTCTTTTTTGTAGGCTTTGAATTTCCAATTACAAGATAATCTAATTTTTTGGATACAGTACCAAGTATCTTTGCTCCATTTTCTTCTGCTAAAGCTTTTGCCTCAGATCTGCTCATTTTCTCAAATCCTCCTGTAAACATAATATTTTTATTACCAATCTTTCCTTTTTTATTAATTTTTTTAAATTCTTCTATATTTAAAACTGACATTAAAGATTGAATTATTTTTGAATTTTTAGAATTAGAAAAAAAATCTTCAATTGATTTTGCCTGTGTGTCTCCAATTCCATCTAGATCATCTAAATTTTTTAAAATTTCTTTTCTTTTTGAGGGATTAAGCAGTTCTTCGAATTTTTTATCAGTCTTAAAAAATGCAGCTAAAATTTTTGCGTTTTCTTGCCCGATATGCCTTATGCCTATTGAGTAAATAAACCTATTTAAAGTAATTTTTTTAGAGTTATTTATAGCCTTTTTTAAATTATGAATAGAAAGTTTTCCCCAACCTTCTAAACCTACTAATTTTTTGAAATCTAAAGAGAATATATCAACTGGAGTTTTAATAAATTTTAAATCCCAAAAACTATCTATTACTTTTTTTCCTAAACCATCAATATCAAATGCATCTTTTGAAACTATATGTTTAAGCTTCTCCCTTGCGGTAAAATCACATTCGTAGCCCCTAACACATCTTCTAACAGCATCCTCCTTACGTGTTGTTAAACTGATTTCTTTCTTGGTTGGAAATCCACAAAGACATTTATTTGGAAAAATAAAACTTTTACTATTTTTGTTTCTTTTTGATTTATCTACAGACAAAACTTGGGGTATTACATCTCCAGCTCTTTGGATAGTTACTGTATCACCGACTCTTACATCCTTACGATTAATCTCGTCTTCGTTATGCAATGTAGCATTGGAGACTACAACACCTCCGACTGTAACAGGATCGATCTTTGCTACAGGTGTTATAGCTCCTGTTCTTCCAACTTGAATAACTATATTTCTAATTACAGAAGAAGCTTTAACCGAAGAAAATTTATATGCTATTGCCCATCTTGGTGAATTAGATGTTGAACCAAGTCTCTTTTGATAATTAAAATCATTTACCTTGTATACAATTCCATCTAAATCATAATCTAGACTCGATCTAAGATTTTCTAATTCGAAGTGGTTTTTTTCAATTTCGTCAATAGATTTAGCTTTTTTACAAAAAGGATTGATAGTAAATCCCCAAGTTTTGAGATTTTTTAATAAATCTGTTTGATTTTTTAAAGTCAATGGTTTTATTTCACCAATTCCATAAGCAAAAAATTTAAGAGGAATCTTCTTTGTTTCTTTAGAGTCTTTTTGTCTTAAAGAACCGCCTGCCGCATTTCTTGGATTTGCAAACTTATTCTTTAGTCCTTCAAAATCTTTTTTTCCAATGTAAACCTCTCCTCTTACTTCTATAACACTGGGAGCATTAACTATCTTTTTTGGTATTTCTTCTATTGTTAAAAGATTCTCCGTTATATTTTCACCAAATACACCGTCTCCTCTTGATAAGCCATAAACAAGTTTACCATCTTCATATCTTAAAGATGCTGATATGCCATCAATTTTTGGTTCTGATGAAAGTTCGATTTCATCAGAAGTGTTCAAAAAATTTTTTATTTTTTTTTTTAAAATCAATCATATCATCTTTGTCAAAAGCATTTGAAAGAGAGAGCATTTCCTTTGAATGTTTGACTTTGTCAAATTTATTTGATGGCTTGGATCCAATTAAATCCTGGACCCCTCCCGATTCTTTTAAAAAAGGATGCTCTTTTTCAAATTTTATTAGATCTTTTTTAAGTAAATCAAATTTATGGTCTGATATTAAAGGATTATCTTTTTCAAAATAGGCTTTATTGAATTTATTAAATTTTTTAATCTTTTCTTTATAAATTTTTGATATTTGTTTCTTATTAGTCATCCATTAGAGCATTTTTTTGATAGTTCTTTTAATAAGCCCATCGTCTTTATCCTTTTTTTTAATTATTGGCTCTGAATAATTTTTATTTAAGATTTTATAGGATTGTTTGTACCATTCACTAGAATTATAGTTATAACCTAGCATAGCTGCAGCAGCTTTTGCTTCTCCCTCTAAACCAATTTTATAATATACCTCAACGAGACGAAATAGTGCCTCTTCAACAAAAATTGTATTGTCATAATCCTCTACAACTACTTTTAGTCTATTGATAGCAGCAATCCACTTTGCATTTTTAATATAATATCTAGCAATAGACATTTCTTTTGCAGCTAGCTGATTTATCACTAATTCTAATTTATACTTTAAATCTATTGCGTAGTCTGTATCTGGAAATTCTTTCAAAAAAAATTCTATTTTTTCTTTTGATTTTATGAGTGGATCAATATCTTTTTCTTCATTAAGAATTTGCTCATAATAACTAATGGCAATTAAATAGTTAGCATAATCTAAATTTTCACTGGCGGGATAATTTCTAGTAAATCTCTCAAGATTTGAAATTGCATCCGTATAAAAATTTATCGAATAAAAACAATATCCGACCATCAATGCTGATTTGGCAGCCCACTCAGATTGCGGTAGTAATATTTCAGCCTCTCCAAATTTTTTTGATGCATAGAAATATTCTGATCTTTCAAGAGCTTCTAAGCCTTCTTTGTAAACTATGATAGCTTGATCTTTTGGGTTTAAAGAACTATTTACACCTTTTTTTTCTGGTGAACCACAAGTTGATAGAAAAAATAAAAAAATAATACTTATTAGCTTTGGCATACCTGCATTAATAACAAAAAAAATACTTCCCGTAAAATGATCTTAAAATTTAAGCGTTTACAGCAAGTCTCTTGTGAAGAGGTAAGATTTTTCTAACATTAAGTGATGAAGATTCGCTTTCAACTATATCGTAGTTATTCTTATCTGAAAAAATCCTTTTCAAAAATTCATTTGTTAAAGCATGTCCCCCATGAATACATTTTACCGAACCAACAACTCTAGCACCTGCCAGCATAAAATCTCCAGCTAAGTCGAGAATCTTGTGGTTTACAAATTCTTTCTTTGATCTTAATCCACCTTCATTTAAAACTTTATTTCCTTGAACCACAATTGCATTTTCTAAGGATCCGCCTTTTGCTAAACCAATAGATTTAATTTCTTCTATATCTTCGTATAAACAAAAAGTTCTAGCAGCATAAATATCTTCGAGATTTTGACTCTCAAATTTTATGCTATTTGTTTGTGTTTGAATTAAAGGATTTTTTTTATAACTTAATGTAAATTTTACCTCAAAGTTACCATTTGATGGTATTATGTTGATCAGTTTATCATCCTCTTTAAACTCTATTTTCTTTTTAATTTTTACAAACTTTCTTTTTCCTTCTAAAGTTTTAACTCCACATTTCTTTATAATTTGTACAAAGTCTTTTGCGGAACCATCCATTATTGGAACTTCTGGCCCGTTTAAATTTACAATTAAATTATCAACACCACAGATGTAAAATGCAGCCATCAAATGTTCTATTGTTGAAACACTTACTCCAAAATCATTTTCAATCTTTGTGCAAAGCTTTGCTGAAGAAACATTCTTAAAATTTGCAATAATCTCGTTATTTTTTTTTAAATCAGTTCTTTTAAATGTTATTCCTGAATTTGAATTTGATGGAATTAAAGTAACATCTATATTTTTTCCAGAATGTAACCCTATTCCAGAGAAGCTGACTTCATTATTTAATGTTTTTTGATATTTTTCCCACATGAGAATTTTATACAGAATTAAAGATTTGATCTTAAGACAACTAATGTTACGAAAAGATACAATATAAATTACTTAAAAAAACGTGAGAAAACACCGGCAAATAATGATTTTTTTTCTGTAACATATGGAACCGCTTCTGCATGCCATCCTTTAAATGTCAATTCAGCTGCACCTAATAAAGAAAGATCGTCTAATGTTATTTGTTTGAGTGCAATTTTATCTGAATTAAGATTTAGATGTCCTTTAAATATCTCACCGAGGTTTTCACTAAAAACTTTATTTTCGAAAACTACATAGACTTGCGACAGTCTATTTTTAAAATAGTTCAAATTAGAATTTTTATTAAATAAATAGTTCATCATTTCTTGAATTCTTGTATCAATAATATCCCTAAAATGAGATATACTTAATTTAGTATACTGTGACTGTTCAAAAAACTTTTGGTCAATATATTTTTTTTTATTTTCATTTTTATTATTAAAATTAACTTCATTTAATATTGACCTTACTTCATCATTTTTAATAGAACAGAGTTGTGAAAGATCTCTATAGATTAAGTTAGTACCAAAAGAGAATGTTTTAAAAAAAACTAAAGATGAATTTTCATAAATAGAGATAGTGCTCAATTCTTCGTCAATATTTATTAAAAAAAAGTTTTTAAGACTATCATTTTTGCTTAATAAATTAATCCCAGTTATTAAAGGTCTACATAATAATCTATCAACTTTTAAATCATTCCTTTCAAATAAATTTTTTATATTTTTAATATTATTTTTAGGCAAAGAAACAAAAGTCATTTGCAAACCTAAATGATCGCCAAATATATTCAAAGGTATTTTGTCTCTTCTTTTTTTATCAAGATAAAAATTAGAATTCAAAATATGAAGAATAGAATTTTTTTCCTCATTTTTTGATATAGAAATCTTTCCTTCATTTAATATATAGTCAACATCTCTCTTTTCTACTTTTGCACCATTAAGTTTTTTGAAAGATGTCATATTTGTTGCAGACATTTCTCTTTGGTTGACTATAAGATTTATATTATCAAAAACTTTATCTAACTGTTTTTCTAAATCTTTTAAATCTTTTGCGACTGAGTCAATTGCAATATTTAAATCTTCAACAACCCCATTTTTTATTCCATTATTTTTTGAATTTTTTTTAGCAATTAAATTATAATTTCCGTTATCTTCGCATTTAAAAAAAGCGTATCTAATTTCTTGATTATTTATCTCTGCAAATAATTTTTCTTTTTCCATTATTTTACTATAAGCTCGTTTTTTATCCTAAAATCAAATACTTTAAATTTTTTAAAATTACTTTTTTCGTAAATTTCTAAAAATCTTACAACTGACTCTTCATAATTTTCTGGGGGTAACTTTATTAATTTTTCATCTTCCAACAGAAGATCCCATCTATCAATATCAAAATAGACAAAGCTCTTAATCAATTTTAGATTTAACCCAGTTTTTTGAAGACCTAAATAAAAATCGGAAAATTTATCAATAGCCCCATTGCCTTGGACCTCCGGCAAATCAAATGAATAGTTTTGATTTTTAATAATTTTTTTATTTTCTAATAAAATATATTTCTCTCTTTGGTCGTTAAAAAATATTCCTATTGGACGATCTTCCACAACTGTAATTTTAATTTTTTTTGGATAGATTTTTTTGATTTTTAGAGAGTTAACAAAATCTACATTGAAAATTATATTGTCAAAGTCTCTCTCTTTTAAAAAAAATATATTTTTAGTCTTTATTTTCTCAAGTTTTACTTGAAGATCGTTTTTATTCGAGTTTTTCACCCCTTCAATTTCAATTTCTTTTATTATAAATAGTTCAGAAATAAAGTTTTTTGTACCCTTGTAGTTGTATGTGGTTAATAAAATAAATAAGAAAGACCAGAATAGAAATTTTTTTTTCATCTGTTTCTGCTTGCATCGTTGATCATCCATTTAACCAGTTTAGTAAAAGGAATTTTAACAAATTTTGCAATTTCAGGGACCAAAGATAAATCTGTCATTCCAGGTTGTGTATTTAATTCGAGAAGAAAAAAATTTCCTTTGTAAAATCTAAAATCACATCTTGTTATTCCCTTGCAGCCTAAAACTTTATTAGCTTTTTCAGATAATTTTAAAACTTCTTTATATTTTCTATAAGGTATTTCGGCTGGCATTATGTGTTCTGTTTTTGAAGATTTCAAATATTTTGCCTTATAATCATAAAATTTTCTTTTTGGTCTAAGCTCTATGGCTCCTATTGCTTTACCACCCATAAGTGCGACTTGAATTTCTTGACCTGGTATATAATTTTCAATAATTAAGTTTTTGTATTTTTTCTCTAAGATTTTTAATTCTTTTTTAAAGGAATTTTTATTTTTACAAATTTTTACCCCTATACTTGAACCTTCATCATTGGGCTTTATAACGATAGGGAAGTTGATTTTATTTTTTTTTATTTCATTTAAAAAATTAATTTTGGCACCACTTTTTTCATTAACATAAATATACTTAGGGGTTTTAATTTTATTTTTAATGAAAATTTGCTTAGAAAGATGTTTGTTCATTGCAACCATTGAAGCAACAACACCCGAATGAGTGTATGCTTTTTGAAAATACTCAAACATGCATTGAATTTTTCCATCTTCACCATCTTTTCCGTGAAGTGCATTAAAAATAATATCCGATTTTATTTTTTTTATGTCCCAAATAGATGAGAACTTTGGATCAAATTTTATAACTTTATAACCAATTTTTTTTATTGCTTTAATACATGATTTTGCTGTTTCTAAACTAATTTCTCTCTCTTTAGATATGCCTCCTTGTACTACAATAATTGTTTTTTTAGACATTATTTTTTTCCAATTATTTGGATTTCTAATTCTAACTCTGTTCCTGTTTTTTTAAAAACCTTCTCTTTTACCTTGTCAATTAGTTTTTCAATATCGGAGGATGTTGCGTCTCCATTATTTAAGAAAAAATTATTATGCTTTTGAGAAATACTTGCCCCACCAACTTTTAAATTAGAACATTCTGATAGTTGAATTAACTCCCATGCTTTTTTATTTTCAGGATTTTTAAAAGTGCTTCCACATGTTTTTACTCTAGTTGGTTGACTTTCCCTTTTTTTTTCAATTAATTTTTTTTGTTTTTCAAAAATTTTTTCCTTATTTGATATTTTTCCCTTTAAGATGGCACTCAAAATTATTAAATTTTTTTTTAAGTTGTTCCCCCTGTAAAAAAATTTTATTTGATCTTTGTTGTATATCTCTATTTCTCCCTCTAAATTTATAGCTTTTAAGGATAAAAATACCTGAGATATATCGTTATCATAACAACCACTGTTCATAGTGATGGCACCACCAATACTTCCTGGTATACACGATAGAAATTCAAATCCTGATAGCGAATTTTCCATTGCAAAATCTGAGAGTTTTTTATCCATTGTGGCTGCTCCAACTTCGATTTCGTTTTCTTTTATTAGTTTTGTATAAGAAAAATTATTTCCTAGTTTTATCACAACGCCATCAAAACCCCCGTCTCTAAAAAGTGTATTTGAACCAGCACCTAACACATGAACTTTAAGATTATTTTCTTTGTTACTTTTTAAAAATTTCATAAGTTCGTTAATAGATTGTAATTTTAAGAGTATTTTGGCAGGCCCTCCAAGATTAAACCAATTGTATCTAGACAATTTTTCATTTTCGTAAATAATTTTCATTTTATAATACTATTTCTCTCATCCATTTAGTTATAGACCCAGCCCCCATACCTATTATCAAATCGTCTTTCTGTAAATTTTTTTTAAAAAACTTATTTAGGTTCTCTTGATCTTTGACTAATATAACTTGAACATTAGAATTTTTTGCTATCAATTTGGCAAAGCTTTCTTGGTCGTAGGTGCTATTAAATTTTTCTCCTGCTGAATAAACTGGGCATAATAATAATTTTGTAGAAGATTTAAACGCTAAAGAAAATTCTTTTTTTAATAACTTTAACCTTGAATATCTGTGGGGTTGAAAAACAGATATAATTTTTCTTTTCGGATTTGAATTTTTAAGACTTTCTAAAACTGATCTAATCTCGGTAGGATGATGTGCGTAATCATCAAAAAAATCATTTCCATTAAAATTTAATACCTTTGTCATTCTTCTCTGAATCCCAGCAAACTCTTTAAGTGATTTTTTTATAACTTTAAAATCAACTCCAATATAAGAACACAATGCTATAGCAGCTACTGAATTTAAAATATTATGAGATCCAATCAAGTTTACTTGAATTTTTTTAATTATTTTTTTCTTAAAAATGGGAGTTGAGATTTTTAAATCAAAAGTTGAATGATTTTTTTTATAAAATGTATTTTGAATTTGATAATTGGCATTTTTATTAAATCCATATGTTAGAAAGTTTACATTTTTCAATTTTGAAACAATTTTTTTCAATTCTTGATCATCTGTACAAACAAAACTTTTTCCAAAAGTAGGTGTTCTATTTAAAAAATTTGTAAAAGCATTTTTTAATTTATTAAAACTTTTATAAAAATCTAAATGCTCTCTATCTACATTTGTAACAACAGAATAATTTATTGGTAAATTTAAAAAACTACCGTCCGACTCGTCAGCTTCTAGTACTGACCAGTCCCCTTTGCCAAGTTTTGCATTCCCCCCTAAAGAATTTACAACACCTCCATTCACTATGGTTGGATCTAATTTTGCTTCAGAGAGTATCTTGGCAATCAGCGATGTTGTTGTAGTTTTTCCGTGGGAACCAGTAATTACAATATTTTTTTTTAGAGAAACTACATGGCCTAACATTTCTGCTCGTTTAAAAACTTTTAATTTTCTTCTTTTTGAAGCAACTATCTCGGGATTGTTATTTTTAATTGCTGAAGATCTTACTATAATGTTAGCATCTTTAATATTTTGTTTTTTATGACCTAGAAAAACTTTAATTTTAATTCTTTTACACCTTTCAACATTCTTATTTTTTGATAAATCACTTCCTTGGACATCAAAACCCATTCTTTGCATTACTTGGGCTAAACCGCTCATCCCTATTCCTCCAATTCCAATAAAGTGGATTTTTTCTTTAAGGCCTATTTTAATTTTTTTCATCTAAGTATTTTTTAATAAACTCTCCAACTTTTGAAACAGAGTCTTTATCGGAGTGTTCATTCATTTTATTTTTAAATAAAAGCAATTTTTCCCTATTGTTGTTTAAATCTTCTAAAATTTCAAATAATTTGGTATTAATAAATTTTTCATCAAGCAAAAGACAGTAACCCTTTTTTTGAAAGTTAAAGGCATTTTCAAATTGATGATTGTCAGCAGCAGACGGTAAAGGTATGGCAATAAAAGGAATCCTTAAATTGATGAGTTCTGCAATTGATGATGCACCTGATCTAGTAATTGCAATATCAGTGGCCTCATAATGATCTGATAATTTTTCAGAAAAAGAAAATAGTTTAAAACTTACTTGATTTTCAGTGTATATTTTTTTTATTTCATCCATCTGGTTTTCTAAACACTGTTGATAAACCCTTAGTTTGATATTTTTATTATTACATTTAATGATTATTTTTGGAATTTTTTCACCAAAAATTTTTGCTGATTGGCTGCCTCCCATTACGAGAACAGATAGTTCTTTGTTAGATTTAAAATTAATGTTTTTTTTAAGGCCAAAGATTTCATCACGAAGAAGATAACCTGAAAAAAAAGTTTTATGCTCGTATTTTTTTTTAATTCCGCGGATATCTTTTGTTGATAATAACAATCTTTTTGCAAATGGCAGAAGAACTCTGTTTGTCCTTCCCAAAACTAGATTATTTTCGTAAATAATTATTGGAATTTTGAGTATGTAGGATGCTGCACAAACAGGGAATGAAGAATATCCCCCCATTCCAAAAACTATTTGAGGTTTAATCTTTTTTAAATAAAAAAATGATTTTATAGTCGAATAAATTATTTTACAAAAGTTTAATATAGCTTTAAATAAATTTTTTTGGAAAATAGTTCCTGTATTAATTATTTTAATTTTTTCTTTATTTTTAAAGTACCTCATTCCTCGCTGATCAGATATAAGTTTTACTTCAAAATTTTTTTTTAGACAGCTTGATAAACTAAGTGCTGGAAAAACATGTCCGCCAGTCCCGCCTGTAGCAATAATAATTTTTTTTATTTCTTTCATAATTTATTCTCTAATATTTGACGATGTATAATTTAAAATTATTCCAGCTATTATTCCGCTCGAAATTAAAGAGGATCCTCCATAACTTAAAAAAGGAAGTGTCATTCCTGTAGTTGGCAAAAGATTTGCATTGACGCCTATATGAATAAATGTTTGAAAAATAAGTAATGAAATTAAACCGCTTAAAGCAAGTTTATAAAAATTATTATTTAAATTTATAACTCTTTTGATTACCCTAAATGCAATAAATAAAAAAATCGAAATAATTAGTATTGAAATTATTGATCCAAATTCCTCAGTTATAACAGCTATAACATAGTCTGTATGAGCTTCTGGAACACTTTCTTTTAAAATTCCCTCCCCCATTCCTTGACCTTTCAAGCTCCCTTCTCTTATAGCCTCTGTTGCTCTTGAAGTCTGAGAAAAGTTTTCGCTATTTTCTGAGTCAAAGAAAGAGAGTATTCTAGAAATAATATAATCAAATTTTCCAGGTAAAAAATATACCAGCCCAGATAAAATTAAAATAATAAAACTAAATAATATAAAAAGTAAATAAATATTAAAACCTGAAATAAAAATTATTGAAACCCAGGCGCATACAAGTAAAACAGATTGTCCAAGATCTGGTTGCAATAAAAGAAGTAAAATTATTATAGACAGCATGGCAAATGATAAAAAATAGGAGAAATTTAAATTTTTTATCCAATGCGAACTAATAATTTGGGCCACCAATAAAATAAAAAATGGTTTCATAAACTCAATGGGTTGAAAACGAAAAATATAGAAATCAAGCCATCTTTTAGCACCTTTAACTTCTATTCCCAAAATAGGTACGAGGACCATTGTAATAAAAAAAATTAAGAAAATTGGCAACAGAACTTTGTTGAGTAAATTTGTATCTAATAAAGATATTGTCATCATTATTGAAAAAGAAACTCCAGTATAAAGCAGATGTCTTTGAAAAAAAAAGTAATATTCCTTATTAAGCCTCTCATCTGCAACAAAAGATGTTGAGGAAAAAGAAAAAAACAAACCTAATATAAAAAGAAAAATAAAACAAAAAAATATTTGTTTGTCTAAATTTCTGAAATAGTTTTTAATTTTAAAAAAATTAAATTTTGTTTTTTTTAGAAATATCTTCTTGCATAATTTTTTATTAATTTTTTGAATTGATTTCCTCTTTCTTCAAAATTTTTAAATTGATCATATGAGGCACTTGCGGGGCTTAATAAAATTGTAATTTGTTTGTCATCAATATTTCTAATATCTTTAAAAATTGAGATAACTGCACTCTTCAATGTTTTAGATAATACTATCCTAACTTTCCCACTAAGCTTTTTTTTAAATTTTTTCATATAATTGCCAATAATATAAGACTTAATAATTTTATTTTTAATTTTATCCAATTTAAATTTATCTCCTAATTTTGGCATTCCTCCAACTATCCAAAAAATATTATCATTGCTGAGCAAGGCAGATTTGCTAGCCTGAAAACTAGTAGCTTTTGAGTCGTTGATAAAAACTTTATTTTTTTGCTTTAAAAAAATTTCATATCTATGTGGCAATCCTTTGAATGAATTTAATGATTTTATCAAAGATTTTTCTTTGATTTTAAAAAATCTTGATAAAGTAAAAACAAAATTCATATTTTCTTCGTTTGTTTTTGAGTTTAAATAAATATTTTTGACTCTATCTTTTATTTTTTTATAGCTATGCGGATTTACGTAATTTAATTTAGGTAGATAATTTTTTTTTTTAAATTTTTTTAAAAGATTTTTATTACCAATAAAAGCAAAGTTGTTTTTATTTTGGAGCGAAAAGATTTTTAATTTAGAGTCAGTATATTTTTTCATTGATCCATGCCAATCTAAATGATCATTTGTTATATTTAGAATTAATGCATAATCTGGTTTTACAAACCTTGAGTAGGCCAATTGAAAAGAAGATGCCTCTATTATCAACAATGGATTGTCTTTTAATTTTAAATCTAAAATTGGTTTACCTATATTGCCGCCAAGCCTGACGTTAACTTTATTTTTTTTAAGGACATGCTCAAGTATTTTGCACGTTGTAGATTTTCCATTTGTTCCTGTTATTACAATTGTTTTTGTTTTTGAGTTGCAAATATATAAGAGATCAAGGTCTGTGATAATTTTATACTTAAATTTTCTTAAATCTTTTTTATGTTTTGTTTTCTTTAAACTTATGCCAGGACTTAAAACTATATAATCTACACTTCTTAACTTTGATTTTAAATTTGTAGTAATTTGAGAGTTAAATTTTTTTCTTAATTTAGCATTATCATCCCAAGCAACATAGTCCCAAATTTTTCTTTTTTTAAAATATCTAATTACAGAATTTCCAGTTGAGCCTAGTCCGTACACCAAGAATGATAGTTTTTTTAAATTCTTTTTTGTATAAGGTAAAGAGTATGACATTCACTAACGTAATTTTAATGTTGCTAATCCAACCAGGGCTAAAATTATAGCAATTATCCAAAACCTAATTACCACTGTTGACTCTGCCCAACCTTTTTTTTCAAAGTGGTGATGAATAGGTGCCATCATAAATACTCTTTTTCCTGTTAATTTAAATGATATTACTTGGATGATTACTGATACTGTCTCTAAAACAAAAAGGCCTCCAACAATTGCAAGAACAATTTCATGCTTCGCTATTATTGCTACTGATGCAATTGAACCTCCAAGAGAAAGTGACCCTGTATCTCCCATAAATATTTTCGCTGGTGGTGCATTGTACCAGAGAAATCCTAAACAAGATCCAACTATTGAACCGCAGAAAATTGATAGTTCACCAACATCAGGTATATAGTTTATCTGAAGATAATCTGAAAAAATTGTATTGCCAACTAAGTAACAAATAAGAGAAAATGATAAAGCAACTAGCATGACAGGTACAGTTGCTAACCCATCTAATCCGTCTGTTAAATTTACTGCATTTGATGAACCAATGATTACAAAAACACCAAAGGGAATAAAAAATAAACCCATGTGCCAAACAAGATTCTTAAAAAAAGGAAAATACAAATTTGAAATACTCTCATGATCAGTAAAGTAAACTAAAGATAAAATTGCAATTAAAGAAATTAATAGCTGCCAGAAAAATTTCATCTTTGCATTTATGCCTCTAGAATTTTCAAATTTAATTTTTAGATAATCGTCAACAAATCCTAATAATCCTAGACTTGTACAAACAAATAAAACAACCCATATATATACATTTTTTAGATCTGCCCACATTAACGTGCTTGATACAATTCCAATTAATATCATCAAACCACCCATCGTTGGAGTTCCACTTTTCTTTATAATATGGTCTATAGGTCCATCACGTCTTATAGGTCCAGTTATTTGCTTTTTAGAAAAATATTTTATTAAAGGAGTTCCAATTAAAAAGATTATTGTAAGAGACGTAACAACAGAAAGACCAATTCTAAAAGTAATGTATTTAAAAACATTTAGAAAAGTGAATGTGTCTACTAATGAAGTTAGAAAACTATAAAGCATTAATTGACCTTTCTAAATACTTTTTTGATACCTGGTGTAAATTAGTTGCATTTGAACCTTTTATCATCAAATAATCTCCGTTTCTTAAAATTTTGGAAATTTTATAATCAAATGATTTTAAATCTTTTAATATTTCTCCTTTTTTATTATTTTTTAAAAGTTTATATGTTTCAGCAGATTTACTTCCATAAACATAGGTTTTATCGATATCGCTTTTGTTTATAATTTTAGAAACTTTTTTGTGGTAAATAAGTGATTTTTTACCAAGTTCAAGCATATCTCCAAAAAGAAAATATTTTTTTTTACCTCTCTTTTTTATTTTCGAAAAATTCTCTATGGCTGATTTAACTGATAAAGGATTAGCATTATAGCTTTCATCGATTAAAAAGAATTTTTTGTCAAATTTTTTAATTTTTGTGATTTTTCCCCTTCCTTTTAAAAAAGTTTGTTTTTTGAAAAAATTTTTAATTTTATCCAAATTAAGATTTAATACTTTCAAAATTCCTATACAGCATAAGATATTCATTATATAATTTTTATTATTGCTGCTAACTTTTAAAATAATTTGTTTCTTATTAACTAAAACTTTTAAAATATATCCTCCTTGAGAAGTTTTAAGACTATCATAAGTGACATCAGATTTTTTTGAATAGCCAAACGATACAACTTTTATATGTTTTTTTTCCGCAATTTTTTTAAAATAATCAAAAAATTTATCATCTTTGTTTAAAATAACCGATCCACCTTTTTCTATATTATAAATAATTTCACTCTTTGCTTTAGCAATACCATTTATATTTTGAAAATTTTCCAAATGAGCCTCCGATATATTTGTTATTGTAGCAATATGTGGTCTAACTAAGGCTGAAAGTTTCAAGATCTCACCAGGCTTGCTCATACCAACCTCAAAAACACCAAAATTATCATTTGTGCTCATATTACATACGCTTAAAGGAACGCCATAGTGATTATTGTATGACCGAGGTGAGAAAAAAGTTTCTGAATATTCTTTTAATAGGTTCCCAGTCAAAACTTTTACAGTTGTTTTACCGGTGCTTCCAGTAATTGCTATGAATTTAGCAGAAGAGTGATCACGCATATTTTTAGCTAAACGATTTAAAAATGACATCGTACTATCGACTTTAATATAGTTTTTTTTATTTTTTAATTTCTTTGAAATCACACAATAACTTGCTCCATTTTTTATTGCTTCGCGCAAAAAGTTGTGTCCATCATTTTTTTTACCCTTGATAGCAATGAAGAGATTTTTTCTTCCTATTTTTTTCGAATTAATAGAAACTCCATTAAAAAAATAATTTTTTTTACTATTTAAAACTTTTTTTAAAATTGTTGAATTAAACTTTAATATATTAATATTTTTATTATAAAAACTTTTAGGAGGTTTAAAATTTTTAACAATATTTTTGTCGCTTAAAAAAATTCTTTTTTTTCCTAGATCCTGATAATTTTCATGTCCCTTTCCCGCTATCAAAATTACATCTTTAGGGCTGGAGTTTTTTAATGCAAGAGTTATAGCTTTTTTTCTGTTTCCGATTTCTTTAAAACTAGATCCTTCTAATCCTTTTTTAATTTGAGATCTTATCTTTTTTGGATCCTCAAATCTTGGGTTGTCATCGGTAATATAAATTTTATCGCAATACTTTTTTGCAACTTGGCCCATTAAAATTCTTTTTTTTATATCCCTTTCTCCTCCACAGCCAAAAATGACAGTTATCTTTTTTTTAAAATGTTCTTTTAATGATAAAATTGCATTTTCTAATGCTTCTGGTGTGTGAGCATAATCTACAAAAATTTTAGATTGATTTGGCAAAGTTCTTATAAGCTGAATTCTTCCTTCAATACTTTTAATTTTATGAATTTTTTTAAATACATTTTCTATTTTTAATCCACAAATTTTTGAAGCTAATATAGCCATCAATAAATTTTTAATTTGTACTGATCCAAAAAGATTTATTTTGAGTTTAAAAACTCTTTTTTTATATTTAATTTCTAATTCTTGAAAATTCTTATAAATATTATGTTTTAAAACATTAAAAATATTACTTTTTGATCCAATAGAATAAATTTTAAATTTTTTCTTTTCCTTAATTTTTTTTAAAATTTTATATTCTTTAATATCTGTATCAGTAACTATTGATGATTTATTTTTTAATATTTTTCTAAACAGTATAAGCTTAGAATTTAAATAATTTTTCATATTTTTATGATAATCTAAATGGTCATGGCTTAAATTCGTGAAAATTCCAGCTTTTATTTTTAAAAAATTTAATCTTTTTTGTTTAATTCCATGACTAGATGCTTCAATTATCACGTTATCTATCCCACTTTTTTTCATCTGATATAAATCTTTGTTTAAGCTAACGGGGTCTAATGTAGTTAAATTTCGCTTTTTTAATTTCTTATTTTTTTTGGAACCTAAGGTGCCAATAAAACCAACTTTTTTTTTTTGTAACAGAAAAATCTGATGAAAAAAATCTGATACTGAAGTTTTGCCATTTGTTCCTGTGACTGCAATTATATTCTTTGGTTTTTTTTTGTAATAGTTTGCACTTAGTTTGGCTAAAGTTTCCCTGGTGTCGTTGACCTTAATATATTTAATTTTTTTGTTTTTTTTTAAGTTGCTAGAGTGGACAATTGCTGAAGCTCCTTTTGAACTAGCAAGTTTTATATAATTATCACCATTAAATTTATCTCCCTTGATTGAGACAAATAAATCCCCTTTTTTTAAGTTTCTTGTATCAAAGGAAATGCCTTTAATTTTGATTGAAGCATTATCTGAAGTGAGATTGCTAATAAGATTTTTCAACAACATGGTTGTCATAAAAATCGATTTTATTTATGGCTAAAATAGGTCCGATTTTTTCTATAATTTTGCCTGCAATTTCAACAGAGGTCCAACCTGCCGTATTATATGGTGTCCCCTTATGCTTCCAGCCACTTCCATCCCTATAATGATATATATAATCCTTGCTAAGTTTTGGCTCGTCTAACATTACTAAAAGTATGTATTGAGGTTTTGATGTAGGAAAAACAGCTGCGAAAGTATTAATTTTATTTTTTGAATAAACTCCATTAAATGATTTTTGAGCTGTACCTGTTTTTCCACCAACCTGATATCCATCTATATTTGCAAAATTAGCGGTCCCTTCTTTCGTTGATACAATTTTTCTTAAAATTGGGTTTATCTTTTTAGATACTTCACTATTTAAAACTCTTGATTTTTTACTTTCTTGGATTTCTTTTTTTATCAATGTTGGTTTAATATTAAAACCGCCATTTGATATGATTGAATATCCTTTGGCCAGCTGTAAAAGAGTTGTTGTAATGCCATGACCAAAAGATGCTGTTACCAACTTACATTTTCCCCATCTAAAAGGTATTGGTTCACCAACTTCCTCGATATCAAACTCTATTTTGTTAAGTACGCCGATGCTGTGAAGAAATTCTCTCATTTTTTCGCCTCCAATCTTTTGACCAATCCTTACAGAGCCTATATTTCCAGATCTAATCAAAATTTCCTCAGCAGTTAAATTGGAAGGAATTTTGTCATCATATTCACCGATTGGTTTACCAGCACAAATAATATTTTTTGGAAGATTTTTAAACTCCGTGCTAGTTTTAATCTTGCCCTCGTTTAAAGCGCTCGCTAAGGTAAATGTTTTAAATACTGATCCAAGTTCATAAACGCCTTTTGTAGCTCTATTAATATAGTTTACGTCATTTATTTTCTCTCTTTTGTTTAGATCAAAATCAGGCAAAGATACCATAGAAAGTATTTCTCCACTGTTTACATCCATCAGGATAGATGCACTGCCAATACTTTTAAAAACTTTTTGAAATTTTATTAATTCCTCTCTTATTAAAAATTGCAGATTTGCGTCTAAAGTTGTATTTAAGGGTTCCTTATTTAATTTAAGTTCTTTATCAAAAGACTTTTCTAATCCAGATATGCCAATGTTATCAATATTTATTTGCCCAATAATATGACTAAACAAATTTTTGTGAGGGTATATTCTTGTCTGAGATGTTTCAAACAACAAACCTTTTTCACCTAAAGACCATAATTTAAGTCTTTCGTCTTCAGTTACGTTTTGTTTAAAATAAAAATATTTTTTTTCGTATAAATTTTTTTTAATTTTACTTACATCTAATTCTGGATATAGCAGCTTTAACTTCAGAATAAATTTTTTTTTGTCTTTGATTAGATTTGGCTTTATGGCTGCGTGATATACTTTGATATTTCTGGCAATTAAAACTCCATTTCTGTCTACAATATCATTTCTTAAAAGTTTAAACTTTGAGTAATTTTCTAAATTATATTTTCCAATAGGATCCTGCAATGAAATCGTTATAATTTTGATTGCAAACATAAAAATCAAAGAGAAGAAAATAAAAAAAAGCAAATAAATTCTATCATGACTTATATTGAATTTTTTTTCAGTATTACTTCCAGTCGATAGACGGTATTCCTCGAAATAAAAACTTTTATTAGTTTTATCTTTTTTTTTTTTTATTTTAATCATTTAATATATTTTTTTTTTGATATTTAGATTCTTTTAAATTGTGCTCTGTAAAATGTTTTAATGAAAAAAATATTCGAGAACTGTCAAATGTAGAATATTTATTTTTGTTTAAATCAATTAAATGTTTTTCTACTCTCTCTGGATTTGAAAGATATACAAAATCTATTTCGGCATCACTAATTTGTTTTTCTAAAAATGATATATTTTTACGTATTTTTGATATATCTTTTTCTAAATTTCTTGCTTTGTTTTTAATTAAAGATGTAGTGATACTAAGAAAAAAAAAGCAAAAAATTGTTAAAATAATTGATTTTTTAAACATATTCACTCTCCAAACTTAAATAATTTGAAAATTTTTCCTTAAACTCATTCGGATAAAAAAAATTATCTTTGCTTCTAATCGCGTACCTAAGTTTCGCTGATCTAGATGAAGAATTTTCCTTTATTTCACTTTCATTAGGTCTAATTATCTTGTTTTTATAATCCTCAAAAAGAATTTTTTTATCTGTATCTTCGGGTGAGTATCTTGATACTTTAGATTTATTCTTTGAGTAATTAGAGAAATAAAATTTAGCAATTTTATCTTCGAGTGAATGAAAACTAATTACTATTATTTTTCCTCCTTTTTTTAAAAATTTTGTTGCATTTATTAATCCACTGATTAGTTCTGATACCTCTTTGTTAACAAAAACTCTTAAGGCCTGGAAAGCTTGCGTGGAAATGTTTATTTTTTTCTTAAAATTTTTTTTTTTGCTTTTTTTAATAATGTCTACTAATTTTGGTACTGACAGAATTGGTGATATTTTTCTTTCTCTGATTATGTTATTTGCTATACGGGAACTATCCTTTTCATCTCCAAAATATTTTAATATATTTTTGATGGTTTTTAAGTCGCATTTATTTAATACATCTTGAGCCGATATAGTATTAAGTCCCATTCTCATATCAACGTTGCTTTTTGAATTAAATGAAAATCCTCTCTCTAAATCAAAAATTTGCATTGAAGAGACTCCAAGATCAAAAATAATAAAGTCTACTTTAAAACCTTTCTTAATTACTTTATCTAAGTTGCTAAATTTTTCGTTATAAAAGGTAAATCTCTCTTTGAAATTTTTTTTAATAATTGAAGCATAATTTTTTGTATGCGCATCTCTATCTAAAGATATTACTTTTGTACCTGAGAAAGATAAGATTGCATTTGTATATCCTCCTGAACCAAATGTGCAATCAATAAAATTGCCCCCTTTTTCAGGGGAACATAGCTCCATAACTTGATCTAACATTACTGGATAATGTGGCAAGTTTTTAAACGATGAAATATCTTTCATCTAACTCTGAATTTAAAACTTTTGTTTTCTTAAAAATGCTGGTATTTCGAAATCCTCTTCATCTTCACTTTTCATATTCTCTTCGATATTACTTTCTGATGAAGCATTTGATGTTTCTTCATCAGAAAATAATTGGGGGGAAACTTCAGATTGATTGTTTGACTCCGAAATATCTAGAGGTTTTTTTTCATAAAGAGAAATTTCATCAATTATAGTCTCTTCTGGTTCCTCTTTTTTTTCAGCCTGTTCTTGATTTAATTCATTTTCAAAATATGAAGCGTTCTCTAATGAAACACCTGAAATTAAATCATCTTCATTACTTAATTTATTTTCAATATTGTTAGTTAACAAAGTTTCTTGTTTTTCTTCTACTTCGGAGTCTAGTTTCAAAGCAGTAGCACCTTGTATAGATCCTAATTCAGGCATTGTTGGAATATCGTTATTCTTTGGTGTATCTTCAGTGTATCCAGTGCCTCTAGTATGGATTCTGTGAACATTGCTAATTATAGATTTCGAGTCAGGTGTTTCCCCATCAAGTGCAGTAGCTACAATTGATACTCTCATTTTACCACTTAAATTTTCATCTTTTATTGCTCCAAAAATAAGTTCTGCTTCTGGGTCAACTTCTGCTCTTATTTTATTTACAGCCTGATCAACTTCAAACAATTTTATGTCTTCACCACCAGTTATGTTCACAAGTAACCCTTTTGCTCCTTTTAAAGAATAATCATCTATTAACGGGTTGTTAAGAGCTAGTTCTGTTGCTGTTATAGCTCTGTTGTCACCTTCGGCTTCTCCTGTTCCCATCATTGCCTTGCCCATCGAGCTCATGACGGTTTCAACATCAGCAAAATCTAGATTTATAAGTCCTGGTCTTACCATGAGATCAGTTACACTTCTAACACCATGTTTCAAAACATCGTTGGATAAAGAAAAAGATTTTTCAAAAGTTGTAGCTTCGTTTGCTATTTTAAAGAGATTCTGATTTGGAACAACAATTGATGCGTCCAAATGTTTTCTTAATTTTTCCCATCCTTCTGTTGCTCTTCTCATTCTTTTTGGTCCTTCATAAGAAAAAGGTAGGGTAATAACGCCAACTGTTAATATATTTAATTCTTTAGCTGCTCTAGCTATAACGTGGGAAGCCCCTGTACCTGTTCCTCCACCCATGCCTGCTGTAATAAAAACCATGTTTGCTCCCTGCAAGTATGTTACTATCTCATTTAAAGATTCATCTGCAGCTGCTTGTCCGATATCATGCTTTGCTCCAGCTCCTAGACCCTTTGTTAAATTCATTCCAATTTGTATTTTTGCGTCGGCTTTATTAACTTTTAAATCTTGAGCATCAGTATTAACCGCAACAAATTCAACTCCTTGCATTCCATCATCTATCATTGCGTTAATAGCGTTTCCACCTGCTCCACCAATTCCCATAACTAAAATTCTTGGTTTAAGCTCTTTTAATTCTCCACCACCAATGTTAATTGTCATACCCTCTCCTTCTTAAATTTGTTGTCCCATTTTAAAGCTGATCTGTTTATGTAAGATTTCTTTTTTGCCATCGATTTAAATTTTTCAAATAATTTTGGATCCCATATTTGAAACACTTTCCCTAATCCAACAAATACTATACTTGACTTAATTTTGGCGTGATCTAATAATTTTTTAGGTATTGATACCCTTCCTTCGCTGTCAAAGTTTAAACTAATGCTTTCCGATAGTATTGATGTTGCAAAATAATCTCTTTTATCTTCGAAAGGACCTAGTGAATCTATGCTTTCAGAAAGTTTCTCAATTCTATCTTGTGCACAAGCATCCAGGGCTGAATGATTAAAAGAGGGGTAAGTAACAAACCCATTGTAACCCATGGAATTTAAATATGCTCTAAAGCTTGAAGGCACGGACACCCTCCCTTTTTTGTCTAAGCTGTTCTCGAAATTTGACAAAAACATATATCATTAAATCTCCAAATCTCCCTATATTTGGGAATTCATGGGATAGTATGGGTATATCAAATTATAGTCAATACCTAATTTGTTTATTAACTATTATAAGATCATCTTTAATCAATGATACAAAACATGAACATTTGAAGAGAAGAAAGCTAGGCAACCTGTAAGCCGGGTTCTGTCATTTAAGATGTCATTTCTCTAGGTTTAGGCTCGCACCTAAACTCAAGCGACTAACCCTGACGACTAACTAAAGGTTGTTTTTTGCGT
>MDTE01114684.1_pt1 | contig 29747 bp, 37 predicted proteins | sample 811231 | NCBI WGS metagenome assembly MDTE01 (sample SAMN05326651, study PRJNA326480) | marine metagenome | isolation source: seawater | place: Indian Ocean: Red Sea | collected 2010 | reverse complement strand
TTGTCGGATACATCTACATGCTCAAACTTGGCCACCTCGTGGCGGACAAGATTCATGCTCGAGCTGTCGGGCCATACTCTCTGGTCACACAGCAACCTCTGGGGGGCAAGGCCCAATACGGTGGTCAGCGATTCGGAGAGATGGAGGTTTGGGCAATGGAGGCATACGGTGCTGCGTATGCCTTACAAGAACTCCTCACGGTGAAATCAGATGATGTGCAGGGTCGAACGCGCATCTATGAAAGTATTGTCAAAGGTGACAATTCCCTCGATGCGGGTGTGCCGGAATCCTTCAACGTGCTCGTCAAGGAAATCCAATCACTCGGCATGGACGTCAACGTCGGATACGAACCTGAAGAGGTGGATCCGGATGCAGAATTAAGGTCGATCCCCTCAAGCCTTTCAGCCATGGGTTGATTCCACCAGAGACGATAACTTATTTCAAAGACATAGACATGATTGAAAGCAGAAATAGCACCCGTGAACTGTTTGGTTTGGACCAGGTCAACATGGTGGACCACATCAGTATCACTGTCGCCTCACCTGAATCCATCCGTTCTTGGTCGAAAGGTGAAGTCAAGAATCCAGAGACCATCAACTACCGTACTTTCAAGCCTGAAAAAGGCGGCCTCTTTTGTGAACGTATCTTTGGTCCGGTCAAGGATTGGGAATGCTCATGCGGTAAATACAAGAGAATCAAGCATCGCGGAGTGGTTTGCGACCGCTGCGGAGTCGAGGTAACCCTCTCACGAGTACGTCGTGAGCGCATGGGGCATATCGAGTTGGCCGTCCCCGTCTCGCACATCTGGTTCTTCAAGTGCATGCCTTCTCGTATTGGCTTAATTCTCGACATGACTGCCCGCGAGCTCGAGCGTGTGGTTTATTATGAAGACTATCTTGTCATTGACCCTGGCACGACCCCGTTGAAGGAGCATCAGTTGCTCAGCGAAATGGAATACCGTGAGGCTCGGGAGACCTACGGGGTTGACGCTTTTGAGGCAGAAATGGGTGCGGGTGCTGTCCGAAGGGCTCTCGAAGCGGTCGACTTGAACGAACAGGTTGAGGAGCTTCAGGTTGCCATGACGGAGACCCGCAGTAAGCAAATACGCAAAAAACTGGCCAAGCGCATCAAGCTTTTTCAAGGGTTCATTGCCAGCAAGACCCGTCCTGATTGGATGATTCTTGTCGTTCTGCCAGTCATTCCCCCAGATCTCAGGCCGCTGGTGCCATTGGAAGGTGGGCGCTTTGCGACTTCCGATTTGAACGATCTTTATCGGCGGGTGATCAATCGAAACAACCGCCTCAAAAACCTGCTTCAACTCAAGACTCCTGAAGTCATCATCCGCAATGAAAAGCGCATGCTTCAGGAAGCGGTGGATGCCTTGTTTGACAACGGGCGGCATGGACGTGCGGTCACTGGCGCCGGAAACCGTCCGCTCAAATCATTAAGCGACATGCTGAAAGGCAAGAGCGGGCGATTCAGACAGAATCTACTGGGTAAGCGTGTGGATTATTCTGGACGATCTGTGATCGTCATTGGTCCCGAATTGAAACTCAACCAGTGCGGTTTGCCCAAGAAAATGGCCTTGGTTCTTTTCGAACCATTCATCATCCGTCGCCTCAAGGAGTTGGGTTATGTCCATACCGTCCGATCGGCAAAGAAGATGATTGAGCGGCAGTCGCCGGAGGTGTGGGATATTCTCGAAGAGGTCACGATGGGGCATCCTGTGTTACTGAATCGTGCGCCTACCTTGCACCGACTTTCCATTCAGGCCTTTGAGCCCGTATTGATCGAGGGTGAGGCTATTCGTGTGCATCCATTGGTTTGTACCGCTTACAACGCGGATTTCGATGGCGACCAAATGGCGGTTCATGTGCCTTTGTCTGTCGAGGCACAGATGGAAGCCAGATTGTTGATGATGGCTCCCAACAATATTTTCAGCCCATCCAGTGGTAAGCCCATCATGACTCCTACCCAGGATATCACCTTGGGATGCTACTACCTGACTGCGGAGCCGCGTGAACAGAAAAAGAAGGGTCAACGCCTGAGTTTCTTCGGAACAAAAGAAGAAGTGATTTTCGCCTTTGATGACGGCGAACTGAACACCCATTCAAGGGTGCTTCTGCTGAATCCGGACCATGGCCACGAGACCGTTTACGGTGACAAAGATAAGAAAGTGATCGAAACCACTGTCGGTAGAGTGGTGTTCAGTGAAATCTGGCCTACAGAATTGGGCTTTCCCAACCGTCCTATCGGGAAGGGCCAAATTGGCGATCTGATTTGGAATTGTTACAAGGTCTGCGGTCATCAGGAAACGGTGCGGACTCTTGACCGGCTCAAAGAACTTGGCTTCCGTGAAGCTACCAAGGCGGGTGTCTCCATTGGGATCGATGACATGATCATCCCTGTGGAAAAAGATCAGGAAATAGGTTCAGCCCAGGAACAGATTTCTGAAGTGGAAAACCAGTATCGTCGCGGTGTGATCACGCCTGGCGAACGGTATAACAAAATTATCGATATCTGGACTCATTGCACAGACCAGATCTCCAATGTGATGCTACGCACGTTGCAAGCCAATCAGGCAAAGGATGAATTCAATCCTGTCTATCTGATGGTCGACTCCGGTGCCCGTGGTAATCGCCAGCAGGTCCGTCAGTTGGCGGGTATCCGTGGTTTGATGGCAAAACCATCTGGAGATATTATCGAAAAGCCAATTCTCTCCAATTTCCGTGAAGGACTGACTGTCCTCGAATACTTTATTTCTACACACGGTGCGCGTAAGGGGCTTGCAGATACGGCTTTGAAAACTGCCGACTCAGGTTACATGACACGTAAGCTGGTGGACGTCGCGCAGGATGTCATTGTGCGTGAGCAGGATTGCGAGACCAGCAATGGCATCTGGGTTTCAGCTATCTATGAGGGTGAAGATGAAGTGGTCAAACTGAGCGAACGTCTGGTGGGGCGTGTCTCATGCGAGGACATTGTCGATCCCAGTGACGTGAAGAATGTGATCGTCGCTGCCAATGACGAAATTGACGAAGTCAAAGCCAAGACCGTCGATTCGGCAGGTATTGAGAGAGTCAAAATCCGTTCGGTTCTCACGTGTGAATCCAGCGTGAGTCTATGCGCCAAGTGTTACGGTCGTAATCTGGCAACCGGCAAGTTGGTCAAACAAGGGGAAGCTGTCGGTATCATCGCTGCCCAATCGATTGGTGAACCGGGCACTCAGCTCACCATGCGTACGTTCCATATTGGTGGAACGGCTTCGCAGATTTTCAAGCAGCCTCAAATCAAATCCAAATTGGAAGCCACCGTGGTCTACAGTGATCTGCGCTGTGTTGAGCTTGAGGACGGTAACAATATCGTGCTGAACAAGAATGGCTCCATTCGACTGTTGGATGAGGATGGAAGGGAGCTTGAAGAGCACAACATCATCATTGGTTCAGTGATCCTCGTACCCGATGGGGGCAAAGTTAAAAAAGGACAAACCTTTGTTCAATGGGATCCTTACAACGTCCCGATTCTCTCCGAGCGAGCTGGAGTTGTGAAATTCCACGATATCATCGAAGGGGTCACCATGAAACAAGAGGTGGATGAAGCGACGGGCCAAGAGGCCATGGTGGTCATCGACCACAAAGAGGATCTTCATCCCCAGGTGATGGTATTGGAATCGAAAAATGGAGAGGTAATAGCCAATTATCCCATTCCCTCGGGAGCCCATATCGTCGTCCAGGAAGGTGCAAAAATTCCTGCGGGTGCCTTGATGGCCAAGACTCCTCGCAAAACCAGTAAGACTAAAGACATTACAGGTGGTTTGCCTCGTGTAGCGGAACTTTTTGAGGCACGGCGTCCCAAGGATGCTGCTGAAATCGCCAAAATGGATGGTGTGGTGGATTTTGGTCCCAGTGTTCGTGGTAAACGTTGCATCATCATCCGAGATCCCGATTCCGGAACGGAAGAGGAGCATTTGATCCCGATTGCCAAGCACGTCATCGTCTTCAAAGGAGATTATGTTAAAAAGGGCCAGCAGCTTACCGAAGGGCCTGTAGTCCCCCATGAAATCCTCGAGGTTTGTGGGCCGCAGGAACTGCAGGAGCATTTGGTCAATGAGGTTCAGGAGGTCTACCGACTACAGGGGGTGACCATCAACGACAAGCATATCGAAATCATCGTTCGGCAAATGCTTCGCAAGGTCCGAGTGACCGAACCTGGGGATACGATATTCTTGTGGGGTGAGCAGGTTGAGAAAAGTATTTTTGAACGAGAAAATCGTCGAGTCGAAGAAATGGGAGGTCAACCAGCAGATGCTAGCCCTGTGTTACTGGGCATCACCAAGGCTTCGCTCGAAACCGAAAGTTTCCTCAGTGCTGCCTCTTTCCAGGACACCACTCGTGTTTTGACTGACGCTGCTACGATGGGCAAGGTCGATTACCTCAGGGGTTTCAAGGAAAATGTGATTATGGGGCACATCATCCCTGCCGGAACGGGTTATCCTAAGCATCGTAATATCAAGGTGAAACCTTTGGTGGAAGCTCCCGAATTAGAGGAGGACATCATTGAAGAAATCGACGAACCTGTTGCCGGCTGAGCTTGGAAGAAAAATAATGAAGATTATTTAAATTATCTCTTGCAAGGCGAATGCCCTTTGCAGATAATCTGCGCTCCATTTCCCCGGAAATGAGGGCTAAGCCCGAGAGAATTTTTAGACGATAACAAATGCCAACAATTAATCAGTTAGTCCGAAAGGGACGCCAGAAAATCAAGGTGAAATCCACTTCTCCAGCCTTGGAGAATTGTCCTTTTCGGCGGGGTGTGTGTGTCCAGGTCATGACTCGTACTCCAAAGAAGCCCAACTCTGCCATGCGTAAGGTTGCCAAAGTGCGCCTCACCAATGGCTATGAGGTGATCGCTTACATTCCTGATGAGGGCCACAATCTCCAAGAGCACAGCATTGTTTTGGTGCGTGGTGGTCGTGTGAAAGATTTGCCAGGTGTGCGTTACCACGTGGTGCGAGGTGCCTTGGACTCCAATGGAGTTGAAAAACGACGTGTCAGCCGTTCGAAGTACGGCGTCAAGCGACCCAAACCTCAGAAGTAGAGCCATCAACTTTAGATTTTTATGTCCAGACGTCGCAGAGCTGTAAAACGTAAGGTAGTCGCAGACCCCAAATATGGGAGCACATTAGTTGCTCGCTTGGTTAGTATTTTAATGTTGGAGGGTAAAAAAAGCATTGCTCAGAAGGTGGTTTATGGAGCCATGGACAATCTTGGCGAGAAGAACCCCTCAAGCAGCCCCTTGGATTTGCTACAGAGGGCCGTTGACAATGCTAAACCTCGTCTGGAAGTGAAGCCTCGCCGTGTTGGCGGCGCGACCTACCAGGTCCCCATGGAGGTTGCTGCGGAACGTCAGCAGGCTTTGGCGATCCGATGGATTGTGAAGTTTGCTAATTCCCGAAAGGGTGTGCCCATGTCAGAGGCTTTGGCCAACGAAATCATGGATGCCTATCAAGGGCAAGGTGCCTCAATCCGTCGTCGGGATGAGGTGCACAAAATGGCACAGTCCAATAAGGCCTTTGCTCATTTTCGCTGGTAAGGCGAGGGTTTTTTCAACCCCCGTGTGGTTTGTTCAACACTCTGGGGTTTTTTTGTTCTTTGTTTAATTCGAATCTTTGATGAGTGTAGCTGTCACAGAAGAGCGGTCTGCGTTGAATGCCCCAGACAGGGAGTATTCACTGGAACGTACTCGCAACATTGGCATCGCCGCGCACATCGACGCAGGTAAGACAACGACCACTGAGCGTATCCTGTTTTACACAGGGTTGATCCACAAAATGGGAGAAGTCCACGACGGGAACACCGTGACGGACTGGATGTCTCAAGAAAAAGAAAGAGGCATCACCATTACCTCAGCGGCCATTACCTGTTTCTGGAAACAGGCCAAAGATGGTCTTTTCAAGTCCTATCCGGACATTCCCCATCGCATCAATATCATCGATACCCCAGGGCATGTGGACTTTACCGCCGAGGTGGAGCGGTCCATGAGAGTCCTTGATGGAGCTGTCGCTGTGTTTTGTGGTGTGGCTGGCGTTCAGCCACAATCCGAAACGGTCTGGAGGCAGGCCACCAAGTATCGTGTTCCGCGCATCGCGTTTGTGAACAAAATGGATCGAACGGGGGCTGATTTCGACTATGTCGTCAGTGAGATGCGCGAGAAGCTTGGAGCCTATGCTTTCCCTGTGGTTCTTCCTTTGGGCGCGGAGGATCATCTTCAAGGGGTGATCGACGTGATCAGCCAAAAGGCTGTGGTTTATGATGAAGCGGATCTTTCAGGCTTGAGCCATCGGGTGGTCGACTTGTCAGGTGATCAGAAAGAGCGTGCTGAAGCGGCTTACATGGAACTTCTGGATGCAGTAGCTGAAAAGGATGACCAGATCATGGAGTTGGTGCTGGAAGAAAAACCAGTTGAGCCATCGATCCTCAAGGCGGCCATCAGGCGTTTGACCTGTCAGCTGGAATTTGTTCCTGTCTTGGGGGGCTCTGCTTTCAAGAACAAGGGGGTTCATGCCGTAGTCGATGCGGTGATCGATTATCTGCCATCGCCGGTAGAAGTGCCTGCAGCTCAGGCTCACGATTTGACCAAAGACTGCCAGTTGGAGGTCAGTGCGGATGATGGCGGGTCCTTTTGTGGTCTCGCCTTCAAGCTCTGGACAGACCCTTTCGTGGGTAAGCTTGTTTTTATTCGAGTGTATCGTGGAACTTTGAAAAAAGGAGATACTCTGCTGAATACGCGAACAGGCAAGCGAGAGAGAGCCAGTCGTCTTCTGATGATTCAGGCCGACAAACGCACTGATTGCGAGGCTGTTTATTCCGGAGATATTGCCGCCATTGTAGGTGTGAGGCAGGTGACTACGGGAGATACGCTCTCCCAGCAAGGTTTGCAGGTCAGTTTGGAGCCTCCGACTTTTCCGGAGCCAGTGATCTCCATGGCCATTGAGCCCAAGACCAAAGCCGATCGAGAAAAGCTTTCTGAAGGATTGCAACGGTTGTCGGAAGAGGATCCGACTTTTCGTTGTTATACCAACGAAGAAACGGGGCAATTGATCATTGCAGGGATGGGTGAGCTTCATTTGGAGATCATTCGTGATCGTTTGTTGCGGGAGTTTAAAGTGGGAGCCAATGCAGGAGCGCCCCAAATTGCTTACCGTGAGACCATCACCCAGGCGGCCGAAGGAGAAGGTAAATTTATCCGGCAATCCGGCGGTCGGGGTCAATATGGTCATGCAAAGGTGCGCATAAGGCCTCTGGAACGCGGGAAGGGAATATCGGTGGAGAGCCAGATTGTGGGGGGAGTGATCCCAAAGGAATTTGTTCCCCACGTCATTGCTGGAATCCAGGAGGCCATTGCCGGAGGTGTGTTGGCCAACTATCCCATGGTAGACCTCGCAGTTGAAGTTTTTGACGGAAGTTTTCATGAGGTGGATGCCACTGAAGTAGCTTACAAGATGGCAGGAATTTTCGCTTTTAAGGAGGCGGCGGAGAGAGCATCGCTTACTTTGTTGGAACCTTTAATGAAGGTAGAGGTGACCACCCCAGATGAATATCAGGGAGACATTCTTGGAGATTTGAATCGGAGGAGAGGCAAAATATTGAGTATCGATGCCAAACCTCAAATGACATTGATTAGTGCGGAAGTGCCTCTAGCCGAAATGTTTGGTTATGCCACAGCCGCCCGATCACTGTCCAAAGGAAGGGCATCTTATTCGATGGAACCATGTCGGTTTGATCCGGTGCCATCACAAATTTTGAATACCATGTTGGAAACGGTGTCGCCGATGATGGTGAACCGGGATTAAATTATTTAAATCAATCGTTCTTTATATTTATGGCAGGACAACGTATTAGAATTCGTCTCAAGGCGTATGACCATCGAGTGATCGATCAGTCCGCATTGGAAATTGTGGAAACTGTCAAGCGCTCAGGTGCTCGCGTGGCTGGGCCCATACCGCTTCCCACTCGCATTGAGCGTTTCACGGTGACTCGCTCACCGCACGTGGATAAAAAATCCCATGAAACTTTCGAGCAGCGCACCCACAAACGCCTGCTGGATATCCTTGAGCCTACGGCCAAAACCGTGGATGAGCTCAAGAAACTGAACCTGCCAGCCGGTGTGGACATCACCATCAAGATTTAAGCGAAGGAGACGATCATGGTAGGATTACTTGGTAAAAAATTGGGACAGACAAGGGTATATGCCAGCGACGGCAGTGCCTTGCATGTCACTGTAGTCGAGTGTGGTCCCAATCACGTTGTTCAGTGCAAGACACCCGAAAGCGATGGTTACAGTGCGGTTCAATTGGCTTTTGATCCACAAAAGGACCAGCGGCTGAGTAAGCCAAAGCTTGGGCATTACACCAAACACAAGACAACGGGGTTCAAAAGAATTCGTGAATTCCGTGATTTCGCTCTTGATGTGAAGTCCGGAGATGTGGTTAAGGTGGAAGACTGTTTCGGCGCTGGAGATTTTGTTGATGTCATTGGAACGACCAAGGGCAGAGGCTTTCAAGGCGTCATGAAGCGTTGGAATTTTGGTGGTGGTCGTGCAACCCACGGCGCCAAAGGTTGGAAACGCCGTCCGGGTGCCATCAGCTGGGGTTCGACTCCAGGTTGGGTCGCTAAAGGCAAAAAGATGCCTGGCCATATGGGCCAGCGTCGGCGAACCGTCCAGAATCTCAAAGTTGTTGAGGTTTTGGGAGAGGATAATTTATTGCTCGTCCATGGTGCCATTCCTGGCGCCGATGGCGATTATGTCGTCATCCGTGGGGCCAAGAAAAAGCCCTCTAAAAAGGATTGAACATCGCGAGGGGAGCTAACGCATGAAAGTAAACGTTCAAAATACTAAAGGAGATTCTGTTGAGGAATTGGAGATTAACTTCGATGCCTTCGAGGATGATTCCAAGGGCCTGCAGGCCGTCCACGATGCCGTTGTTGCTTATCGCGCTTCCCAGCGCAGTGGAACCGCTTGTGCCAAGACACGTTCGGAAGTGGCTGGAACAGGTAAGAAGCCTTGGAGGCAAAAGGGAACCGGTCGTGCTCGTGCTGGCTCCAAGCAATCTCCCATATGGCGAGGTGGTGGTGTCGTTTTTGGCCCACGCCCGCGCAGTTTTCGAAAAGATATCAACAAGAAGACCCGCAAGCTGGCATTGCGTAAAGCCTTGAGCGAGCGCTTCAAGGCAGGGGAGGTTTTGGTCGTCGATCAGGTTCAGATGGATCAGCCGAAAACCAAGGATGTCATCCGTCTTCTAGATCAACTCAAAGTGGATGGTACGGCCCTCATCGTGACCGGTGAGGTGAACGCCAATGCACAGCTTTCAGCGCGCAACATTCCTTATGTGGATGTGACCACGAGTGCTTCACTCAACACTTACGACACGCTCAAGTTCGATTGCCTCATCCTGACTAAGGATGCACTCAGTGGACTTGAGTCCAGGCTCAGTTAGACAAGGAGTCCAACGATGAAAGCATACGACATTATCAAAACGGTGCGACTGACCGAAAAAGGATCCGCTCAAAGTGAGTTTGATCAGTACACGGTGGTGGCAGACACTCGGGCCAACAAATTTCAGATCCGTGATGCCGTCGAAGAACTGTTCAAGGTGAAAGTACTCCGTGTGAATACGTTGAGTGTTCATGGCAAGAAGCGTCGCCAGCGCACCAAGCAAGCCGGTCGCTCCAACCATTGGAAAAAAGCCATCGTCAAGCTGGCCAAAGGAGACAAAATCGAACTCGTCTGACGCGTTTAAAGAATTCATTTAAAGGGAAATCATGGCCGTTAAAACTTATAGACCCCTCACGCCCACGCAGCGCTGGCAAGCGGTAGCGGATTTTTCGAATTTAACGAAAAAGAAGCCTGAGAAGAGGTTGGTAAAAACCAAGAAGAAAACCGGTGGCCGTAACTGTTATGGCCGTATCACTGCGCGTGCCATTGGGGGAGGCCACAAGCAGAAGATTCGCACAGTGGATTTTCGCCGCAACAAAACAGGCATCGAAGCAGAGGTTATCGCGCTGGAGTATGATCCGATGCGCAGTGCTCGTTTGGCCCTGTTGCAGTATACCGATGGGGAAAAACGCTATATTGTGGCGCCTGTCGGGCTGAAAGTTGGAGACAAGGTCATGAGTGGTGATCAGGCTCCTGCTAGCGTAGGAAACGCCATGCCGCTCTCCTGTGTTCCTGCGGGTTCCTCGGTATACAGCATTGAGTTGACTCCTGGACGAGGTGGCCAGATCGCTCGATCCGCCGGAAGCTTCGCTACCGTGATGTCGAATGAAGGTGACTATGCTCAAATCAAGCTGCCGTCCGGAGAAATTCGACGGATTCACACCAAATGCATGGCAACTATTGGTCAAGTGGGCAACACGGAGCACGAAAATATCGTCATTGGAAGTGCTGGTCGCAATCGGCACCGAGGGAGACGCCCGATGACACGAGGTGTTTGCCGGAATCCTGTAGACCATCCAAATGGGGGTGGCAATGGTAAGTCCAAAAGTGGTGGAGGACGCCAACATCTGGTTTCCCCTTGGGGGCTCTTGGCCAAAGGTTATAAAACCCGATCAAAGTACAAACCTTCCAACAAATTCATTCTGGTTCGACGAGACGGTCGCCCCAATAAAGTTAAATAATTTTCATCATGGCACGTTCAATTAAAAAAGGTTTTTACGTCGATCAGAGCCTTCAAAAGAAGGTCGATCAGATGAATGAAAGTGGTAAAAAGAAGCCTATCAAGACTTGGTCCAGGCGTTCCACTGTCACACCAGAACTCGTGGGCCACACCATTAATGTTCACAATGGCCGCACTTTCGAAACGGTTTTCATTACAGAAAACATGGTAGGACATAAATTAGGTGAATTTGCTCTTACGAGAACATTCAAAGGCCATGGGGCTCACACAGCCAAAGTAACAAAGTAATCGCATGGAAGTTCAGAGTATTACCAAAAACGTCCGTATGTCTGCGCAGAAAATGCGTGAGGTCGTTCGGCAGATTCAGGGCATGAATGCCCTTCAGGCTGTTGCTGTTCTAGGTGCGGTGCCGCGCAAATCCGCTCGTATCGTTGCTAAAACTCTCAAAAGTGCGATTGCCAATGCTGAACACAACGACAACGCCAAGCCCGAATCATTGATTGTCAAAGTAGCCGTTGCCGGACAGGGGTCCACGATGAAGCGGTTCATTCCCAAGGCGCGTGGTTCTGCTGGGCCCATCCTCAAGCGCACATGCCACGTCAAAATCGTCGTTTCAGATCTTAGCTAATTTTACATTATGGGACAAAAGACCAATCCAATCGGCCTTCGTATTGCCTTGAACCGCGACTGGCGCTCCAAGTGGTATGCCGACAAAAAAGATTTTGGGGGACTTCTCGCAGAAGATCACAAGATCCGTTCGATTCTGAAAAAGAAACTCGAGACCGCTGCTGTGCCCCGTATTCAGATCGAAAGAGCCGCGACTCGCTGTCGTGTCACGATTCACACGGCTCGTCCAGGTGTGGTCATCGGACGCAAAGGCGCAGAAATCGATAAAGTCAAAGAAGAACTGAGCCGTGTTACGGGCAAGGAAGTGTATGTGGACATTCAGGAAGTCAAGACACCTGAACTCGATGCCCAACTGGTTGCCGAAAACATTGCTCTACAGCTCGAGCGTCGTGTTTCGTTTCGCCGTGCAATGAAGAAGTCCCTGCAAACAACCATGGATTTTGGGGCTGATGGTATTCGTATTCGTTGTGCAGGTCGATTGGGTGGGGCGGAATTGGCACGAGTCGAGTCTTACAACCAAGGTCGCGTCCCTCTGCACACACTGCGTGCCAACATCGATTATGGATTTGCTGAAGCCAAGACCCTTTATGGAATTCTCGGCGTCAATTGTTGGATTTGCAAGGGTGACATGAAGATTGAAAAGGCCGAGCGCCCTTCATACACCGAAATTGGTTAACCGCCCGTTTTAAGAAATTACAAGAAAGGTTGAATTATGCCATTAATGCCATCCAGGGTAAAATACAGGCGCATGCATCGCGGCAGTCGTGCCGGTCTGGCACGCAGAGGGGCGGTCGTATCCTTCGGGGAATACGGACTTCAGGCCCTGCAGCGTTGCTGGCTCAACAATAAGCAGATTGAAGCGGCCCGTGTAGCCATCACCCGTAACATGAAAAGACGCGGTAAGGTTTGGATCCGTATCTTTCCTGATAAATCTTACACCAAGAAACCACTCGAAACACGAATGGGTAAAGGTAAAGCGAGCCCCGAAGGTTGGGTTGCCGTGATCCGCCCTGCCAATGTCTTGTTTGAAGTGGATGGAGTGCCGGAAAACGTCGCGCGTGAATCGTTTCGACTAGCCGCTGCCAAGCTGCCGATCCGCACTAAATTCATCAGTCGACAACGCTAAGAGGAGAAACACATGGCTATAAAATTTTCCGAAGTCAAAGAATTATCCCAGACCGAGCTCCTGGCCAAAGCCAGTGACTTTCGCAAGGAGTTGTTCAATCTGAAATTGCAGAAGGCCAGCAGTCAGCTGGAAAAACCCTCACGATTGAGAGACCTCAGACGTGGGATCGCTCGAATTGAAACCCAGTTGACCGCTTTGCGTCATCAGGCAACAAACCAATAATTTCGACCATGTCTGAAGAGAATATCAAACGCGGACACCGCAAACTCAGGGTTGGAGAAGTCATCTCCGAAAAGATGGACAAGACCATTGTGGTTCGTGTCAGAAGGCGTGTTCGTCACCCAAGATTCAAGAAAATTATTACCGTTTTCAGCAAGTGCTATGCCCATGATGCCAAGGGCGAAGCAAAGCTTGGAGATCAGGTCCGGATTCAGGAAGCCCGCCCTCTTTCCAAAACCAAGTGCTGGCGATTGATAGAGGTGACCCACCGTTCAGAAGCCTAAAACCTTAATCCTTTCAATCCATGCTACAATTACGGTCCATATTAAATGTTGCCGACAACACAGGCGCCAAAAAGGCGGCTGCCATTGGCGCTCTAGGTAAGAACCAACGCTATGCCAAAATTGGAGATGTGCTCAAAGTGCATATCAAAGAAGCTGCTCCAGACGGCTCGGTGAAAAAAGGGGATGTTGTCAACGCCGTCGTGGTGCGCACCAGGAAATCTATTCATCGTCCTGATGGCTCTGTATTGCGCTTTGACTCCAACGCCGTTGTCATCATCGACAAAGACAAAAACCCGAAAGGTACGCGTATCTTCGGCCCTGTGGCTCGTGAACTTCGGGAGAAAAAGTTCATGAAGATCGTATCTCTCGCACCCGAAGTTATTTAAAAATTATGTCCACCAAATACCACGTTAAAACGGGAGACAATGTTGTGCTGATTGCTGGAGATGAGAAGGGCAAATCAGGCAAGATCATTCAGGTATTACCCAAAAAGGATCGTGTGATTGTGGAAGGCCTCAATCTGATCAAAAAACATACCAAACGGAGTCAGCAGCATCCAGAGGGAGCGATCCTGGAACGAGAAGGTTCCATTCATGTTTCAAATGTCATGAAGCAGGAAACCTTTGATAAGCGAAAAAGTGCCAAGGGCTGAAAAGGCCTCAATTAGATTTTTTTCATGAAGCCAAGACTTTTAGAAAAGTACGAAAATGACATTCGTCCCCAACTACTGGGGGCTGATCGGTTCAAGAATGTCCATCAAGTGCCAGCGATCCAGAAAATCGTCATCAACATGGGGGTGAGTGGTACGTTGGAAAAGGGGGCGCTGGAATATGCAGCTTCTGACTTGATGCTCATCACCGGTCAAAAGCCGGTCTATTGTCTCGCAAAGAAGAGTGTCTCCAACTTCAAATTGCGCGAAGGGCAGCCTATTGGATGCAAGGTGACTTTGCGTCGCCAGATCATGTGGGAATTTTTTGACCGACTGGTCACGGCTGCACTGCCTCGTATTCGAGACTTTCGCGGTATTCCCAAACGCTCGTTCGATGGGCGAGGCAATTATTCTTTGGGGATTAACGATCAAAGTATCTTCCCCGAAATAGAACTCGACAAAGTGAAACGTCAACAAGGTATGGACATTACTATTGTCACCAGTGCCAAGAATGACTCGGATGCCAAGGAACTCCTCACTCTCATGGGCATGCCGTTCACCAAATAAACGATTGAGAAATTTTTAATTCCTAAACGCTATGGCTAAGTCCTCTTGGAAAGAACGTAATAAAAAGAAGCAGAAAATCGTAGACAAATACGCTGCGCTGAGAGCCGAGCTCCGGTCCAAACGTGACTACGAAGGTCTGAGTCAATTGCCCCGCAATGCCAGTCCCACACGGATCGTGAACCGCTGCAAGATTACAGGCAGAAGGCACGGATATTTCCGTAAGTTTGGTGTTTCGAGGCTCACATTCAGAGAAATGGCTCTACACGGGCTCATTCCAGGGGTCACCAAGGCAAGCTGGTAAAGAAAGAAATTACTTATGGATCCTATCGCAGACATGCTGACCATTTTGCGCAACGCCAATTCCGCGCTGTTGCCAAAAGTCGAAATGCGCCACTCTAAAGTCAAGGAGAGCATCGCCAACATCCTCCAAAAAGAGGGTTTCATTACCGGGTATCAAGTGGAGGGCGAAAAAATCAAGAAACTTAAAATCACTCTCAAGTTTAACGACCGTAAGGGTGTTTTTGCTGGTCTGAAAAAAATCAGCAAGCCTGGTTTGCGTCGTTACGTCGGGGCCGCAGATATCCCAAAAGTCTTGGGTGGTATGGGAATTGCCATTGTGTCCACTTCTCAGGGATTAATGACAGGTACCCAGGCACGGCGTCAAAATATGGGGGGTGAACTCCTCTGTTTCGTTTGGTAATCTTTAGATATTCATCACATGTCAAGAATAGGAAAAATTCCCGTCGATATCCCTGAAAAGGTCAAAGTTCAGGTTTCAGATCAACGTGTGGAAGTGGAAGGTCCCAAAGGTAAGCTCAGTCTCGCTTTGCCTCCTCTTGCGAGTGTTGCAGTGAATGACAACCAAGTCGTTGTGACCCGAGCTGATGACACCAAGCCATCTAAAGCTCAGCATGGCCTCACGCGTTCATTGGTTCAGAACATGGTGATAGGGGTAACGACTGGCTTCGCCAAACAGCTGGAAATTCAAGGGGTTGGGTTTAAAGCGACCCTTGCCAACGCCAAAATTACGCTGAACTTGGGCTATTCTCATGAAATTGTCTACCCTGTGCCGCCCTCGATTGACGTCACCATTGAGGAAAATGGGACGCGCGTTAAAATCGAAGGCCCGGACAAGGCTCTCGTAGGTAAGGTGGCCTCCGAAATTCGCAGTTTTTACCCTCCAGAGCCCTACAAAGGCAAGGGGGTTCGCTACAGTGACGAGCAAGTCCGACGCAAGGAAGGTAAGTCGGTCAAATAAGGTGATTTAAAATGTGTTCACGGCAAAATCCGTGGTCCTCAAAAAATGAAATCCAATTCTAGGCAATTTAAAGTTCAACGACGTCGATGGCGCACCCGTAAAAAAGTGGTGGGAACCGCGGAACGTCCACGTATGAGTGTCAAATTTACCGGTAAGAACATTTACGTGCAATTTGTTGATGACGGCAAAGGAGCCACTCTGGCTTCGGTATCGACGCTCCACAAATCTCTTGATGGGAGAGAGTCTTTTTCAGCCAACGTTGTCAGTGCCGCAAAATTGGGTACGGAGGCCGCCAGTCGGGCCAAAGCCGCGGGGATTGAGCAAGTTGTTTTCGACCGTAGTGGCGCCAAGTACCACGGCAAGGTTAAGGCTCTTGCCGACGCCGCGAGAGAAGCAGGGCTGAAATTTTAAAGTGACTTTAAGGAGATAAACCGTGGTGGAAAATCAAAACACAAGAAGAACTCATCCTCAGCGCGACAACCGTCCCGGAGGAAGGGGAAACAATCCTCGCTTTGGGCGTCGGCCTCGTGGAAGAGACGGTCAGGATAACGGGTCGGAAGACAAGGGGCCCGAATTATTCGAGAAAGTGATTTATATCAATCGCTCATCCAAGGTAGTCAAAGGTGGGCGCCGGTTCAATTTCAGTGCTCTTGTTGTGGTCGGCGATCGCGAGGGCAAAGTGGGGTTGGGCTTTGGTAAGGCGACAGAAGTTGCCAGTGCCATCAAAAAGGGAAGTGAAAATGCTCGTCGGGAGATGGAAATGGTTTCCCTCCGCAATGACACGATCCCTCACGAAGTTCACTCGATTTATGATGGCGCGAACATCCTGCTGAAACCTGCCTGTCAGGGAACGGGTGTGATCGCGGGTAAGGTGGTACGCTCTGTTCTCGATGCTGCAGGCGTCAGCAACGTGCTCTCCAAGTCTTTGGGGTCCAAAAATGCCGCGAATGTTGCGAAAGCCACACTGCAGGCCTTGAAGCAACTGAAACTTAAAAAGGATATTTATGCCAAACGTGGCATGGAAGTCCGACCCACTCCATCCGCTGCTTCTGTTGCAGAAACTGTGGAACCTGCAGTGGAAACATCAACTGAACAAGCCTAACCAATTCTATGCGTTTACATGATTTAAAACCTCAACCAGGTGCCAAGCACCGTCGCAAACGCCTTGGGCGAGGCGAGGGTAGTGGTCTTGGAAAAACCAGTGGCCGTGGACATAAAGGTCAGAGATCTCGCTCCGGTGGAACGGTGCGAGAGGGTTTTGAAGGTGGTCAAATGCCCTTGCACCGGCGCCTTCCCAAGCGTGGTTTCAACAACGCTCGGCACACAACTTATTTCATTCCCGTCAATGTGAGTGATCTGGATAAGTTTGACGCTGATGCCGAAATCACCCTTGATGTCCTGCGACAGGCAGGGCTGGCTCAAGGTAGTGGCGAAGGTGTGAAAATTCTTGGTCAAGGTTCTCTCTCCAAAAAACTGAGTGTGAAAGCACAAGCCTTCAGCGCATCGGCAAAGCAGAAAATCGAAGCTGCCGGTGGTAGCTGTGAGATTGTTGAACGCATTCCCAAGACGGGACCGAGAGCACTTTAATCTTAGTTTAGTTTCATGATCAATCGCATCAGAGGCGTCTTTACGACAACCTTGAACTGCTTCAAGATTCCTGAACTCCAGCACAGGATCATCTTTACAGTAGCTGTTCTTTTTGTGGTTCGTTTGATATCGCTGATCCCTGTGCCTGGATTGGATGGGGCTCTCCTCACAGAATTCCTCAAGGAGTCAGCGGCCAAGAACGATAACAGCCTTCTGGGTATGTATAGCCTCTTCACGGGAGGAGCTCTTGAACGCTGCGGGATTGGCTCTCTGGGCATCATGCCATACATCAGCGCAACCATCATCATCCAGCTGCTGACTGCAGTCTTGCCTGGTTTGAGTAAAATGGCTCGTGAAGAAGGAGGGCGCAGCAAGGTTATCCAGATAGGACGCTACCTGACAGTTCTGCTTTGTCTTGGACAAGGTTTCTTCATGTCTCTTGGTTGGGAAAAACCCGAAGCGCTCTTCCCTGGCTTTGCCGGGAACCTGGTCCTCTTTAGTCCTGATTATATCTGGGCTTATCGATTGCAAACAGTCTTGGTTTTGACCACTGGAACGCTTTTGCTGATGTGGCTGGGTGAGCAAATTACCGAAAGAGGCATTGGTAATGGTATCTCCCTGGTGATCACGATCGGAATCCTTGCACGACTCCCTGATGCTCTTCTGCAAGTCTGGGGAATGTTCTTCCCTCCCGAAGGGGTGGAGAAGGAGTTTACGGCTTTAACGGCCATCGCCATGGTCGCCATTTTCGTCATCGTCACGGGCGTCGTGATTGCGGTGACCCAGGCTCAACGCAAAATTCCCGTTCAGTATGCCCAAAGGGCAGTGGGGCGAAAGGTGTATTCAGGCGGTAGTTCCTTCATGCCTTTGAGGGTCAATTATGCTGGCGTTATGCCCATCATTTTTGCGCAAGCTATCTTAATGTTTCCCGACAAGATTCTCAGCTTGATGGCTCGTACCCTCGACGTACCGTTTTTTGATCAACTCAGTGCCATGATTACATACGGTAGCGTGGGTTACATGATATTTGAAGGTCTCATGATTCTCTTCTTCTCCTATTTCTGGGTGGCGACTCAGTTCAATGAGATACAAATCGCAGACGACCTCAAGAAGTATGGTGGTTACATACCTGGCGTCCGACCTGGGAACGCTACAAGTGAGTTCCTGCATCGTACCATGAGTCGAATCACCTTTGCTGGAGCGATGTTTTTAACGGCTATCGCTATTATTCCCCTGCTGATCACGCGGGGTTTGAATATTCCTTTTGCAGCAGCCACCTTCTTCGGAGGCACTAGTCTGCTCATCACTGTGGGCGTCGTGCTCGACACCATGCGCCAAGTGGAATCTCACTTATTAACTCGTCATTACGATGGGTTCCTGAAAAAGGGTCGTATCAAGGGGCGCAATGGATGAGAACGGGTCTGGTTTTTGACCACGATGCCGCCCGTTGGCCATAGCCAGCTCACCGCTTATGATTCGCCCCAAAAATGAGAAGGAAATTGAGGCAATGCGGCAGGCTGGAGCATTGGCCAATCATGTTCTTCTGGAGACAGCCAAATCGATCCAGCCAGGGGTCACGACAGAGGAAATCGATCAAATCGCGGCCAAATGCATTGAAGGTTTGGGAGCCAAGTCGGCCTTTATTGGCTACAAGGGGTATCCTTGTTACACATGTATTTCTGTGAACGAAGAGGTCGTTCACGGCATTGCAGGCTCCAGAAGAATCGATGTGGGGGACATCATCAGTTTGGACGTAGGTGTCGTCTATGGGGGTTTTATTGGTGACAATGCCCTGACAGTGGCTGCCGGAGGTTGCACTGTGGAGAAACAGGCATTAATGGATGTCACTGAAACATCCCTGCAGAAAGGCATTTCTCAGGCTGTGGTAGGAAATCGGGTTTCAGATATTTCCAGGGCCATCCAAGAGTATGTGGAGGCTAACGGTATGAGTGTGGTTCGGGAATTTGTCGGGCATGGAGTGGGGCGTAGCATGCACGAAGAGCCCCAGATACCCAATTATGTGGATGGTGGTTCATCACCTCGCCTGAAGGCAGGTATGACGATCGCCATTGAACCCATGGTGAACCTCGGTGCTCCAGAGGTGCAAATATTACAAGATGGATGGACTGTGATCACCAGGGATCAGAAACCGTCAGCCCATTTTGAACATACGGTTCTCGTGACCGACGGTGAGCCGGAAATACTCACATGCGCGACCCGGATGGTTTTGAAGGATACGGAACGATCCTAGAATTGCTTGAAAAGGATCGTTTTTTGGTTGAGATGCCCAATGGACACAGGGTCTATGGGGTGATTCAAAAAAAAACAAAAATAGAATTGTCAGGCCTGAAAACAGGCGATAAAGTCGCGATTTTCTTCTCGCCGGCAGACATGGCGAGAGGAATCATTCTCAGGAAGTTGGAATGCTAATTTTATGAAGGTTAGAGCATCAGTAAAAAAACTTTGCGAGCATTGCCGCATCATTCGACGCAAGGGCGTCATTCGCGTGGTGTGCACCAATCCTCGCCATAAACAGCGTCAAGGCTGACACAAAGGATTTTAATATGGCAAGAATCATGGGCGTAGACATTCCCGGGCACAAGCGTATCGATATTGCGCTTAGATACATGTATGGTATCGGTCCGGCAATCGCAGGAGAAATCATCGAAGCAACCGGGATCAACCCGACCACCCGGGCCAAGGATTTGACAGAAGATCAGCTCACCAAAATCGTTCATGCGATCCAGGAAGGGCAATACATCATCGAAGGTGATTTGAGGCGAGAAATCAGTATGAATCTTAAGCGTCTTCAGGCAATCCGTTGCTATCGTGGCATTCGTCACATCCGTGGATTACCCGTTCGTGGACAACGCACGGGCACCAACGCACGCACTCGGAAGGGACCTCGCAAGACAGTAGGGGTGCAACGCAAGTCCTGATAAAGGATTCATGACCGCAGTATCTAGAAGCATTTACTTTCATTATTGATATGGCAGAGGAAGAACAACAAAACACGGAGGCCACCCAGGCTCAGGAAGCTACTCCAGAAGTGAAGGCAGCTCCTGCGGCCCAAGACAAGCCGGTTGAGAAGAACGATGCAGATCAGGCCAAGTCCTCAGACGGCCCTGCTGCTGCCGAGGCACCATCGGCTGCCGAGCTCCTATCGACGGATCTGGGGCCAGCCAAAATCATCAAGGCCAAAGGCTCCAAGAACGTCGTTGCAGGAGTGGTGACCATTTGTGCCACGTTCAACAACACCTTGGTGTCGATCACCGACATGCATGGCAATGTGGTGAGCTGGTCCTCTGCAGGCAAGGTAGGCTTTCGAGGTTCGCGTAAAAGCACCGCTTTTGCGGCACAGCAAGTCGCTCAGGATGCTGGTCGCGCAGCCATGGCTCACGGACTCAAGGAGGTTGAGGTCAAGGTCAAGGGACCTGGCTCGGGTCGTGAGTCAGCTATCCGTGCACTCCAAGCAATCGGTCTTGAAGTCAATTCCATCAAAGATGTTACCCCGGTTCCTCACAACGGATGCCGTCCACGAAAGAAACGTCGCGTTTAACCTTTTATTAGTATTGATATGGCTCGTTACACCGGACCCAAAACCAAAATCAGTCGCCGATTTGGTATACCCATTTTCGGCCCATCCAAATATCTGGAACGCCGTAATTATGGTCCAGGTATGCATGGTCCCCGATCACGTAGGAAAAACACCGAGTACGCCCTCGGTTTGATGGAAAAACAGAAATTCCGCTACTTTTACGGGCTTCAGGAAAAGCAGTTCCGAGCCATCTATGAAACAGCTCGCAGACGAAAGGGAGTGACAGGCGAAAACATGCTTCAAATTCTTGAAACTCGTCTAGACAATCTTGTCTACCAACTCGGATTCGCACCCAGTCGTCCAGCTGCTCGGCAAATGGTGGGCCATGGCCATATTCAGGTGAATGGAAGGAAGGTCGACATCTCCAGTTACGCTGTGCAGATCAACGACGTTATCGAAGTGAAGAACTCAAGTGTCTCACGTCAGTTGGCCAACAAAAATCTCGAACTCTCCACCAGTCGTCGAGTCCCCGAATGGGTGCATCTCGATAAGGATTTCTTCAAGGGCGTGCTGATGCGATTGCCCTCTCGCGATGAAATCCAACCGATCGGTAACGAGCAGACAGTCATTGAATTTTATTCCCGCTAAACAAACCATTCAGTTATATGGGCCCTTGGGTGTTTGGGAATGCACCTATGGGTCAGATTAAAACTGTTATAAAATCATATGCCAGTAAGATTAGGTCGTTTCGAAATGCCCAAGCGGTTGACCAAGCAGGAAGACACCGCCACCGACACATACGCAAAATTCATTGCTGAACCCTTTGAAACGGGTTTTGGGCACACCATCGGCAATTCTCTCAGAAGGGTATTGCTATCATCCTTGGAAGGGGCTGCGATTACGTCGGTCAAAATCGATGGCGCCATGCATGAATTTGCCGTCGTTGATGGTGTGGCTGAAGATGTGACTGATATCGTTCTTAATCTCAAGAAGGTTAAGTTCATTTCCCACTCGCGAGATCCGCAGACAGTTTTGATCAGCGTCAACAAGGATGGAGCTGTGACCGCAGCGGACATCCAGCTCAATCAGAATCTGGAATTGGTCAATCCTGATCAGCACATTTGCACTTTGGACAAGAAGAAAAAGTTCGAAATGGAAATGGAAGTCAAGGTGGGCCGCGGTTTCTGTCCTGGCGATGAAAACAAGAAACAAGACCAGGTCATTGGTGTGATTCCCATTGATTCCATCTTTTCACCTGTCACCCGAGTTCGTTATTCGGTTGAAAATGCGCGTGTGGGACAACGAACCGATTATGACAGCCTGATTCTCGAGGTGACCACCGACGGCCGCCTCAGTCCGGATGATGCCCTGACGCAGGCCTCGGCCATCCTTCAGCATCACCTGGATGTCTTCGTGGGTTACGATAAAAACGCCATTGAATTCGAAGAAGTTGTTGATCAGAAGGATGACGAGAAGTCTCGGATGAAGAAACTTCTCAACATGAGCGTCAACGAAATTGAGTTGAGCGTTCGTGCGGCCAACTGTTTGAATAATGCCAATATCACCACTGTGGGACAATTGGCGATCAAGTCCGAGGCTGAGATGCTCAAGTATCGGAATTTTGGTAAGAAGTCCCTCAACGAAATCAAGGACAAGCTGACAGGACTTGGGCTCTCCCTTGGTGCGAACATTGATGCTTCCTTGATCGATTCCAAGGACGATTTCAGTGCTCTCGAATAACATAAAACCTATTCATTTTCATGAGACATTTAAAACGAAACGCCAAGCTCGGTCGTAAGGGGGCACATCGTAATGCGATGTTGGCCAATATGGTATGTAGTCTGATTACTCACAAGAGGGTGACGACGACGCTTGCCAAAGCTAAGGCAGTTCGACCGGTTGCCGAGAAGATGGTGACATTGGGCAAGAAGGGCAGCATCCACCATCGGAGACTTGCTGTTGCGCGTCTTCATCAGGAAGGGGCCGTCAAAACCCTCTTCACTGAGATAGCACCCCAGTTCGAAAGTCGTCAGGGCGGCTACACCCGCATCATCAAGCTCGGCGATCGAAGGGGCGATGCATCTCCCATGGCCATCATTGAATTTGTGGAATCTGGCGCTCCGGCTTCTGCTACGGGTGGTAAGGGGAAGGCAAAGGCCAACAAGAAGGAAAAAGCACCTTCCGCTGAGGCTGTGGCCGCGCCACCCGCTGAAGACGCCACTGCAGAAGAGACTGGTGTCGTGGAAGAAACAACCGCAGCACCCGAAGGAACTTCTTCTGAGGCTGCCGACCAGCAGGAAGAAACACCTGAAGCTTCTGCTCAAGAAGGTGAGGAAAGTGCTGGCGAAGAAATCAAGAAAGACGACGCTTAGTCTGCCTCCTGGTATTTTTTTCAAGATCGCCCCATGCTCCGTTTCCGGAGGATGGGGCTTTTTTTATCGAGTACGCTTGTCCTTGAGATACTCAACATGGCCATCGAGCATCAGTCGATTTCGACCCAGGGGGTGCACCGCACGTCCTCGAATCTCATCGTCCAAATCGTCGATGGTATTTGGGTAGTAAACATCCACCATGACTTCGACATCCGTTGGACCCTCTGGGATGCCAATGAATGGGTTGGCTTCCTTTCTCAAATGCTGGATGGCTTGGTTTTCGGTTTTCCCCCAAAAATTATCCAGCGGGATGGACTCGTCCTTTCGATCAAAGCGCCACATCCAGTAGCCACTCAAGGGAGCGTTCGTCGTGAATCCCATGTGCTGGACGGATGATACCGCTTTTCGCAAGGGGGATTTTTGAACGCTTGGGCACATCCAAATTTTTTGAGAAAACGTATAATTGGACAAAACAAGGCCGGCCCACCCAGAGCGTGGATCGGATCGAGGCCAATGCCCCCAAGGCCGATACCCTCCGGGTAAAATGGATTTGAGATCCCTTCTATCAGGAAATCGTTCTTCGTGGTCTGAGCGATACATGCGAAAAGCCATGTCTATTTGACGCATGTTGGATACGCAAACGATGCGATGACCTTTTTTCTTGGCGCTGGTCAGTGCAGGAAGAAGTAGTCCTGCCAGAATGGCAATAATCGCAATGACGACCAGAAGCTCAATCAGGGTGAATCCCCTGTGGATATTTCGCAGCAGCTTTATTTTAGAGACATGGATAGATCTCATAATCGATCAGGGAGGGTGAAGGCGAGGTAAGCATCTCCTGAGCGAGTGCCCATTTTACCTCCACCACAAGCAATAACGACGTAGGGTTTGCCGTCCACCGTATAGACAGCAGGGGTGGCATACCCGCCAGCTGGTAGTTTGGCGTGCCAGAGCAGTTGCCCTGTATCCTTATCGAATGCTTTCAGGGTTTCATCCTTGGTGGCTCCGATAAAAACAAGCCCTCCTGCAGTGACGACTGGACCACCGTAATTTTCGGTGCCCGTTGGGCTCGTCCCTCGAGCCGACAGATCGGCAAAGTCCCCCAGAGTTACCTGCCAGGCAATCCGGCCGTGTTGGAGGTCAATGGCATTGAGAGTCCCCCATGGGGGTCTGATGGCAGGATAACCCTCTGAGTCGAGGAATCGGTTGTAGCCCGTATGCGAATAAGGTTCTTTGGACGAGGGAAGGAAAACCGGCTTTTCTTCGGTTTCAGGCTGAGCCGATGCCCTTTTGTTGTGGTCACCCAAGAGATAGGCAGCGATGGCATGTTTCTCTTGTTCACTCAAAAAGCCAAAGGATGGCATGAGTCCCCGCCCCATGCTCATTTGATCCACCATTTGAGAGGCGTTCATTTTTGTCTCGATTCCTTGGAGTGTGGGGTAGGTTTTCTGGATATCCCCCTTGCGATCCAGTCCGTGGCATACCGCACAAAGTCGGTTGTACAAGGTGCTCCCAAGGGTTGCTGAGCCATCCGTTGACGCTTCATCGGATCGGACCATGGTGAGGATCCAGGGCATTTCATTGGCATTGACATACAACCATTGCTTTTCGGGATCCCATGCGGCACCTCCCCATTCTCCTCCTCCGTCAAATCCAGGGAAAATGACCGTGCCCGCTGTGCTTGGAGGGACAAATTGCCCTCCGCTGCGAACGCTCATCAACTTTTCTTTCATGTTCCGATGGTTTTGACGTGAAAGTTTTGAGACATCCTCTTCGTTAAAAGACTGCCGCGCAAAAGGAGGGATGACGGTGGGAATGGGTTGAGTGGGCCAGGCTTTTTCTCCTTTCAAATCAGATGGAGGGAAGGGTTTTTCCTGAATGGGAAAGAGAGGATGACCGGTTTCACGATGGAAGGCAAAAACATGTCCGGACTTGGTGATTTGAGCCACCGCTTCGACCTTTTTGCCGTCCATGTTGAGTTCAATGAGATTCGGAGCTGCAGGTAAATCTCGATCCCAGAGATCGTGGTGAACGACTTGATAGTGCCAAATCCGCTTGCCGCTACGAGCGTCCAAAACCAAGAGACAGTTTCCAAAAAGATTCCTGCCGTGGCGATTGCCTCCCCAGAAATCGAATGCCGGTGAACCGGTAGGACAAAAAATCCAGCCACGTTTGATATCCAAGGACATGCCACTCCAGGTATTGGCTCCCCCCATCGTTTTCCATGCCTCCTCAGGCCAGGTGTCGATACCCATTTCTCCAGGTTGTGGAATCGTATGGAAAATCCACTCCATGCTGCCGTCCAACACGTTGTAGGCTCGTATATGTCCTGGCGCAGCAGGCCCGGGGCCTTCACTCACCCGAGTGCCGATGATCAGGCGATCCTCAAAAAGAATGCCTGGTGTGTTGGAGAGCACAAAGAGCCGATCCGTCTCCCTCCCAAGCCCTTCCCTCAAGTTGACCCTGCCATTTTGACCGAAAGATGCGACGGGTTTTCCTGTGGCGCTATCCAGAGCATAAAGCCAATGACCAGCGGTGATGAGGATACGACGGTCTTGATTATTTTTTTGGGATGCCCAGTGAACCAAGCCACGATTGACTCCCACAGGGTCTTGGCCTTCGAAGGGATCAAATGACCATCGTTCCTTCCCTGTATCCGCGTCCAGGGCAAAAACTTTTAATTTGGGTGAGGTGCCGTAAAGAACGCCTTCAACGATCAGAGGGTTGCACTGGATCTGAGATTGTCTTTTGGGATCTTTGGCTTCCGAATGGTAGCGCCAGGCCTCAACCAGATGCTGCACGTTCTGTCGGTGGATGGTGGTGTCTGGGCTGTATTGTGCATTGGTGGGATCCCCGCCATAAAAAGGCCAATCGGATCCCGTTGCGCCTAGGTGGAAGAAGATCAGGACCCCCAACCAAACCATCCGTCCCGGGAGGATGCGCATGCGCCAGTTGGACCTGGAGCGCCGCTTGCCAGTCTTCGGTGACTCTGAGGGTGCTGGAGCTTGCAGCATGCGGTTCAGCATAAGACCTCAGCCTTGAAATGAAAAGTTCAATCCCCACGCCCTGGGCCCAGTCTAGAGACACTCTAAGGCGGAGGCGGATTCGATCGATGCCGACATGGCCGTTGAGTGCTTTTTCCCTCCTTTGAAGTAGTGGAGGGATCGAAACCCTTTGCTGTAGAGGAGCGGAAGCACGCGTTCAAAATGTCGCCCGACATTTTCCGGGGCGTGAGCATCGGAACCGATGGTGAGATCCACTCCCTCCTCGAAGGCCCAGTCCAGAATCAAAGGGTCCGGGTGGAGTTCGTAGACTCCTTTGGACAGGCCGCTTGTGTTGACTTCCATACACGTACCGGATGTCGCGCAAGCCTTGAGGAACCCGCGAATTTCCGTTTCGAACCTCTGAGGAATGAAAGATTCAGGATCGATGGTTCCGTAAATACGAATCACATCGGGATGGGACATGCTGTGATACAAGCCTGATTGGGCAGCATTGGCGAGGTGCTTGAAATAGTCGCGAATGATGTCTTCGTCGGAGACCACTTTTCGATCTTCAAGCCAGTCATGGTAAGCTTTGAGCTGATGGTGAAGGGAGCCAAGGACAAAGTCAAAGGGGTGCGCTTGGAGCAACGCTTTCATTTCCTCGAGCTCTTCTGCCACGGGGAAGACTTCTGCTTCGATGCCGCATAATACTTCTGTGCCACATGCCTTTCCTTGCTTCCGGGCTTCTTCCACCAGTTGGAAGTAATCCTCCAATTGATTCCGATCCATGCGAATTCGTTGTCCCCCAAAGGAGGGTTGGCGCATGGGGACATGGCAGGTGAAGGTCATCAGATGTATTCCTTTCTGATTCCCTACCTTGAGGTAATCCAATGGGCTTCCTGTTGCATGGCCACAAAGGGGCGTATGCATGTGACAGTCGACGATCATCTCACAGTATCGGTCTCGGATGTGCTTCGGGAAATGGGTGCCAAGGAATGACCTTTCCATGTGAAAGCCATTCTTTGCCAAAGGACCCACATAAGAAACCTAGCGTACCACGCGGGCCCCGCCACCCTTCATGATTTTTTTAACTTCACTCAAGGTCGCCATCGATGTGTCTCCCGGGGTGGTCATGGCGAGTGCACCGTGGGCTGCACCATAATCAACGGCCTGGGCGGCATCCTCCGTTGCCATGAACCCATAGATCAAGCCGGAAGCAAAACTATCGCCACCTCCCACTCGGTCGAGAATTTCAAGATCTGGATAAGCTCTGGACAAGTGAAACTGACCATTGGCCCAGCAAATGGCGCTCCAATCGTTGATGGTGGCGGTCTTGACAGCACGCAGTGTGGTGGCCGTTACCTTGAAATTAGGAAACTCAGTTGTGGCCTTCTCAATCATTTTCTTGAAGCTGTCGATTTCGATGGAAGAAATATTTTCATCCACGCCCTCCACTTCGAAACCAAGGCATGCCGTGAAATCTTCCTCATTTCCAATCATGACATCGACATTCTGGGCAATGTTGCGGTTGACCTCCTGCGCCTTGGCATGTCCACCAATGGCCTTCCAGAGAGACGGGCGGTAATTCAAATCATAGGAGACCACCGTACCATGCTTTTGGGCAACTTTTACAGCCTCTTCAACAACACCTGCACTGGATTCGGACAAGGCAGCAAAAATACCTCCCGTATGGAACCATCGAACTCCTTGGTTGCCGAAAAGCTCCTCCCAATCAATGTCCCCGGCTTTCATCTGCGAGGCTGCGGTCAGTCCTCGATCCGGAGTGCCCACGGCACCGCGAATGCCGAAACCACGTTCGGTGAAATTGAGCCCGTTACGCACCGATCGACCAATGCCATCGTAGGGAACCCACTGAATCCACGAGGTGTCTACCCCTCCCTGCAGAATGAAATCTTCCAGAAGGCGCCCGATATCATTTTCGGCAAATGCGGTGACGACTCCCGTGCGATAACCGAAGCACCGTCTCAAGCCGCGTGCCACGTTGTATTCCCCGCCACCTTCCCAGACATCGAAGGTGCGAGTGGTTCTTACACGGCCCTCACCGGGGTCGAGTCGCAGCATGATTTCCCCAAGGGACACAAGATCATATTTGCAGGATTCGGCAGGTTTGATGGTTAAATTTCCCATAGTTATTTCAGTATTCCTTTTCGTAAAAGCCTCGCTTAAGAAGCCCAGCATTATGGGAATTCTACGTTGAATTCAAAGCCTTTTTGAAGGACATCTTTGGGGAAGACTTCAAGAATCAAAACACTTTGAGGGTGAGGTGGATCACCGCTTTTCATCCACTTCGGTTTCCATCATGCAAGGATCCATCTTGTTGGATTGCTTTTCCCCTTTTGAGGGTTAGGGTGTTTGAGTTATGTCCATGCCCTCTAGTTTTCCCTATTTCCTTCTTGCGATGGTGTCCTTGTCCCTTGCTGGCGCCCAAGAACCAGCCATTCGGTTGGGGATGATTGGTTTGGATACCTCGCATGTCATTGCCTTCACACGGATTTTGAATGATGCATCCCGGGAAGATCATGTTCCTGGGGGCAAAGTGGTCGCTGCATTCAAGGGAGGCAGTGAGGATGTCGAGGCAAGTTACTCACGAGTGGACCGATTCACGCAGCAGCTGAGAGATGAATTCCAGGTGGAAATCGTCGATACGATCCAGGCTCTTTGCGAAAAAGTGGACGCAGTGCTTCTCGAGAGTGTGGATGGCAGGCCGCATCTGGAACAAGCCAAGCCGGTGATTGCTGCGGGAAAACCGCTTTTCATCGACAAGCCAATGGCGGGTTCCCTACAGGATGTCATCGAAATTTTTCGGTTGGCCAAAGAAGCCAACGTGCCGTGTTTCTCGAGTTCCTCCTTGAGATATTATCCCAGCCTCACCGAGCTCATGAATCGTGATTTCGGGGATCTCAAGGGTGCCATTTCCTATGGGCCGTGCACCATCGAACCGCATCATCCGGATTTGTTCTGGTATGGAGTGCATCCTACAGAGGCCCTCTTTGCGGTCATGGGGCCAGGCTGTGTCTCTGTTTCCAGAGTCCACAGTGCGAACACCGACGTGGTCACCGGGCTTTGGGGGAATGGAAACACCGGGATTGTCTACGGCTTGCGGACGGGTCATACCCCATACAAGGTAACAATTTTTGGAAGCAAAGCGGTCATCGCACAGGAAGGAGGAGGCAATTACGTACCGTTGGTGCGCGAGATCATGGCCTTTTTCAAATCGGGTAAACCACCCGTCACCGTCCGCGAAACGGTCGAGATGTTTGCCTTCATGGAAGCGGCTGACATCAGTAAAAGAGAGGATGGGAGATCCATCTCCCTGCATGATCTGATTCGCAAGGAAGGGGGCAGCTGGCTCCTCCCCTAACGGTGTCCGAGATCGGTGCGAGGTAGGTCCGTTATCCACTTTTTCGTCAAGGTGATCATACTAAAGAAAATCATGTTAAATTTTTCCAGCAAAGCACGGTTCATGCATGTATGGAGCTGGGTATGGATGTGGATAGGGGGATCTTTACTCACGCTCCTTGCACATGCGGGTGAGCATCTGGAGGGATGGGTGCAAACCCAGCAGAAAGTCCAGATGGCACTTCCCTCATCCATGGCCGCAACAGTCGGAGTGGGTGAAGGCGGCAGTGGGGTGATTGTTTCAGCCGAGGGCTTGGTGCTTACCGCAGCCCACGTCAGTGGGCCACCCAACCGAAGCATCCGCTGCATTATGCCCGATGGTCGTCGAGTCAAGGCTCGAACCCTGGGCAAATTTGAATTTGCAGATGCCGGTATGGTTCAAATAGAGGAAGAAGGCCCATGGCCTTTTGTTTCCATGGCTTCGGCGGGCAGCACGCGGGCTGG
>MDTE01039897.1_pt1 | contig 29752 bp, 25 predicted proteins | sample 811231 | NCBI WGS metagenome assembly MDTE01 (sample SAMN05326651, study PRJNA326480) | marine metagenome | isolation source: seawater | place: Indian Ocean: Red Sea | collected 2010 | reverse complement strand
GCTCTTGGAACGTCAACCCAAGATTTTGAGAACCTTTTCAATCAGGACTATGGAATTTGGAATTTGGGTATAAATCTAACGGCACCCATTTTCAATGGTAGGCGTCTAAAATCTGCTGTAAAAATTCAAGAAGCAACTTTTGAAAACTCTAAAAATGATTTAATTAAAGGCTTACTAAATGCATTTTCGGAAATAGAACAATTAATGTATTTTGACCAATCCTTAAAAGTTCAAATCAATGCTTTGAGTTCTGGAGTTGAACAATCTAAAGATGCGTATAATTTATCAAAGGAAAGATATGATAAGGGTGTTACCACATTAGAATCCGTTCTAAGCAGCCAAAGACAATATAACTCAATAAAATCTCAATACTTGAGGTTACAGCGTCAATCCATTGAAAATAGATTATTGCTGATTTTAGCTCTCGGCGGAGATTTTGATTACAAAAAAGAAGGGAGTGAGTAGGTGAGCAATATAAAAAAATATTTTGGACCGCTATTTTTATTCGCGTCTGCAATTATTGCTGCAATTCTAATTAAAAATAAGCCAACTGCTGAAACAAAAGAGATTGTAAAAGATGTTCCATTTGTTAAAACGATGATATTGAAGTCTCAAACAGTAAATGCAAGAATTTCTTCTCAGGGTTTTATCAGGCCCAAATCAGAATTAAATATTTTATCTGAACTTAATGCACGGGTAGAATGGATTTCTTCTAAAATGGAGCCAGGATCTAGCTTTGATGAAGGAGATACGCTAATTAAGTTAGATAAAAGAGATTATGAATTGGCGTTAATTACAGCAGAAGCAAACGTTTTAAATGCTAATGTTAATCTAGAGAGAGAAAAAGCCGAGTCCGATATTGCTTCAAAAGAATGGAATAGAGTTGGAGGAGGATCTGGTTCTGACTTAGCATTACGTAAGCCGCAACTTGCCCAGGCTGAAGCAACCCTAGAAGCTGCAAAAGCTGAGCTAGAAAGAACTAAAAGGAATTTAGATCGGGCGGTTTTTACCGCTCCATTTAAAGGTAGAGTCAGATCAAAAAATACAAATGTAAATTCTATTGTCTTTCCTGGAACGATGCTTGGTAGCATTTATGACACTCAATATTTTGAAGTGCAATTACCCATTACTGATCAAGATGTAGCATTTACGGGGCTTAGCTTCAATGGTTTAAAAATCCAAAGAGATAGCCAGCTTGATGTCACCTTTAACATCAGGGATAATGTATTTAATGGGAAAATTATTAGAGCTGAGGCGGAAGTCGATCCAAAAACAAGGATGCTATCAGTTGTGGCAAGTATCTCCGAAAACAAGAATAATAATTTGATTTTAGTAGGACAATACATTCAGGCAACTATTTTTGGGACGGAAATAGATGATATCTATGTACTTCCTAGAAATAGTGTTCGAAATGAGTCAGTTTGGGTAGTTAATTCTAAGATGGAATTAGCTAATAGGGCAGTTGATGTCGTTCGCTATGAAGGAGAGTTTGCCTTAGTTAGTGAAGGAATTGAAAAAGGAGATAGGCTGCTCCAGTCAAGATTATCATCTTTGATAAATGGGCAGAAAGTAACCTATACACTCAAATAAAATTATGGAAAAAATAATACGTTGGTTTGTAAGTAATAAGGTTGTTTCCAATCTGCTAATGGTGCTTATCCTAGTTACAGGTGCTACCACAATTCCTAATTTAAAAATGGAAGTGTTCCCAGAAATTGAATTAAATATTATCAATGTTACTACAGTTTATCCTGGTGCTACACCTTCTGATGTTGAGCAAGCTATTTGTATTAAAATTGAAGAAAGATTGCAGGGTTTAGATGGAGTAAAAAAAATTACATCATCCGCATCTGAAAGTATTGGTAGTGTCACAATAGAAATCATTCAGGGTGAAGATATAAATGACATGCTTGATAAAGTTAAAGCAGAAGTAGATGCCATTGATTCATTTCCTGAAAACATAGAAAAGCCAGTTTGTCGAAAATTTTCTGGATCAAATCCAGTGATTTCTGTAGCAGTCCATGGAGATCTAGAGGACAATACTTTAAATAAATTGACGGAAAATATAAAAGATGAAATTGATGCTCTTCCGGGTATTACATTTACTTCGATTGTAGCAGATTTAGAAAATGAAATAGCAATTGATATTAATGAAGGTGCTCTTAGAAAGTATAATCTTACTTTCCAGCAAATAGCTACCTCTATCAAAGAATGGTCATTAAATGTTCCAAGCGGAAGTATTGAAACAAGTAAGGGTGAAATTTTAATTAGGTCAAATAGCCAAGGCTACTCCATCTACGATTTTTCTGAAATTCCAATTATCACTGACAAAGATGGTGCAATTGTTTTTTTAGGAGACATAAGTAATATAACAGATACTTTTTCAGATCAATTCGAACTGGATTTCTTATTTAATGGTGAAAATGCAAATTTAATTACTGTATTTAGAGTTGGTAACCAAAATGCATTAGATGTTTCTAAATCTGTAAAAGACTATGTTGAGTTGAAAAGGAACCAGTTGCCACCTTTAGCAAAAATTACTGCATGGGATGATGAAGCAAGGATTTTGAGTGGTAGAATTGATACTATTGTAAGAAATGCTCAGCAAGGTCTCATTCTAGTTATTTTTGTCTTAGCTCTATTTCTCAAACCCAAATTAGCTTTTTGGGTATCTTTAGGTATTCCTATTTCGTTTATGGGTGGTTTCTGGTTATTTGCACCACTTAATCTTTCAATAAATATGCTATCACTTTTTACCTTTATTTTAGTTTTAGGAATAGTTGTTGATGATGCGATTGTTGTTGGAGAAAATATTGCTTTATTTCGAGAAAGAGGGATGGAGCCCAACGAAGCAGCGGTCAAAGGAGCGATGCAAGTTGCAACACCTGTATTTTTCGCAGTTTTAACTACAATGACTACTTTCGCACCAATGCTGGCGGTTGAAGGGGAGATTGGATCAATATGGAGAATTTTTCCATTAGTTGTCATTTCTGTACTTATTTGGTCACTTATTGAAAGCCTCACTATCTTACCTGCTCATTTAGCACACAGCTCAGAAAAAAAATCTAAATATCTTTTCGTACAAAAAACTTCTGAATTTTGGCAAAAAATTCAGTTCAAAATTGTAGAAGGCCTTAATCATGTTATAAAAAATTTCTATAAGCCTTTCCTAGAAAAAGCGATAGATCATCCATTCTCAGCTCTTTCATTTGCGGGAGGGATATTTGTATTAACGGTAGGAATTCTTGCTAGTGGCTTTTTAAAATTCTCTTTTTTCCCAGCTGTTGAAGATGATTTAGCTATAGCTACGATTGAGTATGCTTCGGGAACGCCTCTGGAAGTTACCAAGGAAGGTTTTGAAAAGCTTGAAAAAGCAGCGACTCTATTAGAGAACCAACTATTATCTGAGTTTCCTAATGAAAAAATAATAAAAAATAGATTATCCACAATTGGATATTTACCAATGCTCACTAAAACTTCAAGGGGGCCAGGTAATTTAAATGCTAATTTTGCAGGCTCTAATATGGCAGAGGTGGCATTGGAGCTCGCTCCATCAGAAACTCGGACAATTAGTACTGATCAGGTGGTAAAAAAGTGGAGAGAATTCATGCCTGATCTACCTGGAGTTAAGGAATTATCCTTTAAATCAGATTTATTTTCTGCAGGAGATCCAATTAACATTCAATTATCTAGTAAATATATGGATGATTTGATCAAAGCAAAAGATGAACTAAAATCAGAGCTTGTCAGATTTCCAGGTGTGTTTGATGTGGCAGACACTTACAACGTAGGAAAAGAAGAAATTTCTATCCATTTACTTCCTGCGGCCAAGAATTATGGAGTGAGTATGATGATGGTTGCTGCTCAAGTAAGACAAGCTTTTTATGGATTAGAAGTTCAAACAGTGCAAAGAGGGCGTAATGAGTTAAAGGTCGTTTTGCAATATCCAAAAGAAGAACGCTCATCAATATCAGATTTAGAAAAAATGATGATCTTTACTCCCCAAGGTTCCACCATTCCTGTGAGACAAATTGCTGAATTAAGTTTAGGTGAAGGTTTGTCTTCTATTGAAAGAAAGAATAGAAAAAGATCGATTAATGTGACAGCAGATGTAGATTTAACCGTTGCTAACTCGAATGAAATAATAGCATCCATTACAAATTCAGTGTTACCAAAAATCTTGAAGAAATATAATTCAATATCTTACTCTTTTGAGGGAGAGCAACAAGAGCAGGGAGATAATTTAAAATCTTTAGGAAAAAACTTCATCTTAGCAATGATTGTAGTATATATGCTTTTAGCAATTCCATTTAGATCTTATTTTCAACCGCTGGTTGTAATGTCATCTATCCCTTTTGGAGTGACTGGAGCTGTTATCGGACATATTATAATGGGCATGAACTTATCTGTCCTATCTATGATGGGAATAGTTGCTCTCACAGGGGTGGTGGTAAATGATAGTTTAGTTATGGTAGATTTTATAAATAGATATCGCAAAGAGGGGAATACTATAAAGCAAGCGGTTTTGGAAGCTGGGCCTAGGAGGTTTCGGCCTATCTTCCTTACCTCACTAACAACTTTTGTAGGTCTTATACCCTTAATTTTAGAAAAAAGTACTCAAGCAAAATTTATTATACCGATGGCAGTGTCATTATCTTTCGGTGTATTATTTGCAACAGTGATCACTTTGCTTCTGGTCCCTGTATCTTATTTAACTTTAGAAAAGTATATTTTAAAAACGGAGGGGGTAAAATGAAAGTCGCTTTAATAGGTGGAACTGGTTTTGTGGGTTCATACTTAATTGATGAACTCATAAAAAATGATCATATACCTAGATTACTTGTTAGGTCTGGATCTGAAAATAAGGTTATGCAGCAGGATAAATGCGAAATCATTAATGGCGATATTGATGATGATAATGCATTAAAAGAAACCCTCAAAGACTGTGATGCTGTCATCTATTTAATCGCACTTATTCGGGAGTTTCCCAAAAAAGGATTAACAAATGAGCGGTTGCAATTCAAAGGTTCTGAAAAAGTCGCTAAACTTGCAGAAGAATTAGGTGTCAAACGCTTTTTATTGATGAGCGCGTTAGGTGCAAATCCTGATCCAAAAGGATCTAAATACATGCAGGCTAAACATTTATCTGAGCAAGCTATTAAAAATACTAATCTTCAATGGACAATTTTAAGACCATCCTCTCTCTTTGGTGACCCTAGAGGATCTGGAAGGCCCGAATTTTGTATGATGTTAGATAAATTGATGCTTAACTTAGTACCTTATCCCAAATTTCTCCCTTTCCCAGCTCCTTCCTTTTTTACAGGTGCTAGTCCTTTTGATGCTGGAAAATACGCTTTGAGTATGATTCATGTAAAAGATGTAGCATCTATTTTTATCAAAACCCTATCCGATGATGATGCAATAGGACAAACATTTGAAATAGGTGGTGAACGGGAAGTGACTTGGAACGAAATTATTAAGTCTATTGCTTACGTAACAGGACAAAAAGTTTTTATGCTTCCAGCACCGTTCTTCGTTATTTTCTTAATTGCTGGGATTTTAGATAGGTTTGAATGGTTTCCTGCTGGTCAAGATCAGCTTAAAGATCTGGTGAAAGGAAGTGTTTGTGATTCTTCAGAATTATTTAAAAAGTATAAAATAGAACCTATTCCATTTAGTTCGGAAAACTTAATGTACCTAAAGGCATAATTAACTATGAAAAAAACAATTCAATTACTGATTTTTCTAACCTCTATAATTTTTTCCCAAAATGGAATCATTTCTGGTTTCATTTCTGACTCGTCTTCTGGTGAAGCTTTAATTGGAGCGAACGTTATTATCCAAGAGACTGGCCAAGGAATGGCAACGGATATAAATGGATATTATATTATTCAAAATATCAATCCTGGAGAATATACCTTGATGGTATCGTATGTAGGTTTTCGCCTAAACCGAGAGAAAGTGACTGTTTCAAGCTCTCAGTCAATTAAAAAAGATATAGAAATGGTTGAAGATTTTGTTGAATTAACGCAAATAGATGTTACAGCTGAGAAACTCCAAAGAAGAAATAATATTCAACCAAGTAAAATCAATTTAAGTCCAAGAATGATGAAAGCTGCACCGGCACTCGCTGAGCCAGATCTATTTAGGACTATCCAAGCTCTACCTGGCGTGCTTACTACCTCTGAGTATAGTACGGGTTTAGTTATCAGGGGAGGTAATACGGATCAAAATTTAATTATGCTAGATGGGATTACAGTTTACAACCCTTCGCATTTAGGAGGGATATTTTCTAATTTTATTGTTGATGGGGTAAAAGAAGCTGAATTAATTAAAGGTGCTTACAATGCAGAATATGGTGGACGTCTTTCTGCTGTTTTAAATGTTATAAGTAGAGAGGGTAACCAAAAAGAATTCAAAGGGAAAGCAAATATCTCCTTACTGTCAGCTCAAACTACATTGGAAGGTCCTGTACCAAAAGGCGCCTGGATATTGAGTGGTAGAAGGACATATTTTGATTTAGTTTTGCCTAAAGTTCTTCCTGATAATATCGCTTCGAACGTACCTCCATACTTTTTCTATGATATCCAAGGCCATATTTTTTCTGATATATCAACCAAAGATCGACTTTCTTTAAGCTATTACACAGGTATAGATGATATTTTATTTGATACTTTTGGATTAGATGGGCGTTGGGGTAATAATACAGTTAGCGGCCACTGGAGAAGAGTGTTCAGTGAAAGAGTGGTTGGTAATTTTTTAATTGCAAATAGTAAATTTAGAACCTTTTTTGGTTTAGGTGGAGATGGTGGGTTGGTTAATGATAATATAATAAATGATCGCACTATATCAGCTGATCTTTCGTGGTTTAAATCCTCCGATCTGACGATAAAATTTGGTGGTCAAAATAAAATTCTTGGGTTTGAATATTTTAGTGAATTTCAAGATTCAGTAGTTTTTAAAATAAAAAATTCTCCCGTTGAATTTGGAACCTATGCAAAAATGAAATTTAATTTTAACGAATTATTAATCTTAGAACCTGGGATTCGAATAAATTATTACAATGTGTATCAAGATTCTTTATATCCGGATCTACGATTCGGACTAAAATATCTTCTCACAGAGGATCGATACATTAATTTTTCAGTTGGGAATTATCATCAGTTTATTAGCACTTTTCAAGATGATTTTAATCCATCAATATTGGACAGTTGGATAGCAGTTGACAGTTCCTTAGCACCCGGTAAGTCAACTCAGTTAGTTTTAGGATATGAAGAGTATATAAGAAATATCTATAAAATCCAAATTGAGGGGTATTACAAAGATTTAAAAAACTTACTTACCTATGAAGAGAGAAGGTCTTCTACAGATGCCGAGGTTTCGGATGATAAATTATCTGATATTGTAACACCTGCAGATGGTTATGCTTATGGAGTTGAGTTGTTTGGTCAAAAAATGACAGGCAAGTTAAGCGGTTGGCTAGCTTATACTTTTTCAGTTTCAAGAAAAAGGATGAATAGTATTTTTAACGTTGCTGAAAAAGAATACTACACAAATTGGGACAGGACTCATGCCTTTAGTGCACTCGGTAATTATCAATTTAATAAAAAGTGGGAAATGAACTGGAGATGGACACTTCAGTCAGGCCAGGCTTTCACTCCAATTTTGGGTTATTATGTGCAAGAGTTTCCAGAAAGTCCTGAAGAAGTATTTCGTACTATTCCAGGATCTAGAAATTCTGGAAGGTATAAGCCTTACAACAGGCTTGATATAGGAGCTGTTTATCACGCGAAAATTGGGAAAACAAATGTTGATTTTTTCTTTCAAATCATTAATTCTTTTAATAGAAAAAATACTTTTAGGAAAATTTATTCTCTTGGGAATCCATATAATGGTCTTGATGATGATGGTGACTGGGTTGAAGAAGATCATGATGCAAATGGCAATGGTAGACCTGACCCTGGAGAATTTAATGTTGATGAACCTGATGAAGGAAAAATAAGGGAAAGGGATTTATCACTTTTTCCTATAATTCCAACTTTTGGATTTACATGGGAGTTTTAAAATGAGTTATATGACAATTATAAAATTATTTTTTATGGTATTGATTTTTAAGTCTTGCAGCTTTAATGATAATGAAATTGTTTATGAAGATAAGTTGGTTGCTTTTGCATCAATTTCAGCTAATCTTCCTGTAATTGATACGGTTATTGTATCAAAAACCGCTTCAATAGGTGATGACAACATCGTAGCTGATGACCTGAAGATAAATGGTGCAGATGTAAGGTTAGTTGAAGACTCTACTGGTAATGTTTTACAATTTCACAATGTTGCATCCGGGGCATATTTCCCAATCCATGATGAATCATCTTTTGAAGAAATTGAAATGTATGCAGAGTTTATTATTAAACCTGGGTATTCTTATTCGTTAGTTATCAATCACGAACTTGATTCGATCTTAGCGGAGACTATTGTTCCAGAAGAAATGAACATACGTCCCGCTGATTTAGGTACTTATGTTTGTCCTGATGGTACTCAATTGTCAACTAATACTATAAATGTTAACAACTTGAGTGAATTACCAGTGAATCAGCTGTTGGAATTTGCAATGAATCCACAACAATTTATTTCTGAATACTCAATCAATGTAGATACTGTTACATTTCGATTTGGCGATTGTTTTACCAAAAGTTTTGCAAGTTATCCATTGTTTGGAGTTGATTTTGATTCGGATAATTACCAAACTATTAAAACTTTGACATTCGCCTTAGATGCAAATGTTAAAGATTTAGAGCCTTTAGTTAATGATATTGATGAGATAAATGCACCTACTTTTGAAGATCCTGAAAATGGATTATTTTATGATTATAACTACAATGGTATAAGAGACAGTACATTCATAAATTTAATTTATGACACAACTTTAGGTTTCAGAATATGGAAAGGATCTTATTTTCGAGGTGAAAACAACATTCCTTACAGAATTAACCCTTGGCAATGGAATATTGAAGAGTCTCCTACTCAAATTCCATGGTTATACTTCGATTATTATGGATTAAATCTTATGACTTTCAAGGCTACAAGTGCATCATATTTTGAATATTTTAGTGGAGACCCAGTAGGTCAGAATATATATTTGCTTCCAGACTCTAATTTTGAAGAAGGTTTAGGTGTATTTTACAGTTCTTACGAAACTCGGTTTTTAGTTTTTGTAAAACGTGAATAAAAAAACCTCACACATGTGAGGTTTTTATAGTAGCCCGTAGGAGAATCGAACTCCTGTTGCCAGGATGAAAACCTGGAGTCCTAACCACTAGACGAACGGGCCATGAAACCTTGAATATCAAAAACATAATTTATTTTAGATAAAAAGTCCTTTCCAAATTATTTTTAAAAGATTACAAAATATCTTATTTGTAGTTTTTACAATTATTTAGATGTGTCGAGAATATCTAATAGTGATCCATTTTCATGTAGCTCTTTAGTAATATCTGCTCCTCCAATTAGTTCACCTTCTACAAAGAGCTGAGGAATAGTTGGCCAATTAGAATGCTCGCTAAGTTTGACCCTTATCATAGGGTCTTCAAGTACGTTCACATCTTTATATTCTACTCCGTAGTGATTTAGAATTTGCACCACTGAGTTTGAAAAACCACACATAGGCATATCCTTAGTGCCTTTCATATAGAGAATAATTTGATTATCTTTGATATCTTTGATTATTGTTTCTTTTAAGTCCATAACGTTCACCGTTTTTTTGTTAAAATAATTAACTGTTTTTTATTGCAATCTTGGCATTGATAGTAATAAACACGCAGAAGTAAAACAATTTGAATTATGCGATGTTTAAAATTTTTTTTAATTCTTTTTAATTTAGAGGAACTCTCGCAATATTGGCAGTCATAAATTTTTGGATAGATTGTTAAGAGTCTAACACGAGCTCTGATCGAAATAAGATAAAAAGCAAATAAAATAAGCACTGCCCCAACTATATCGGAAAGTTCAAGAACGCTTAATGTTTTAACTATTATATCTCTAGTTTGCTTTATAAGATCTGCAAAAAAGAAAATTATATTTTTACCAAATTTAAATATGGTTTGACTAATCTCCATATTTTCGACCAAAAGAAAAATGCCGAATGCGAGCATAAAAAGAACAGTTAATTCAAAACTGTATTCCTTGAAAAAAGATAGACTTTTCGAACTTTTTACTTTTCTTCTCTTTCGTTTCATTTTTTATCTATAAAAATAAAGTATTAGAATGCTAAATTAAATTACTTACAAAGTTTATTAATATTCAGATTCAATATTTAATGCACATAAAATTTTTTTAAAATAATCATATGAAATTAATCTCGTGGAATGTAAATGGCATTAGAGCTTCAGTAAAAAAAGGATTTTTGCAGTTTTTAGAGGATGAAAATCCAGACATTCTTTGCATTCAGGAGACCAAAGCTCACAAAGAACAACTTACATCAGAAATCCTTGAAGACCATGGATATTTTACATATTGGCACTCAGGTGAAAGAAAAGGTTACAGTGGAGTGTCAACATTCTGCAAAGGTGAGCCTGTTTACGTTCAAAGAGGGTTGGGAATCGATAAATATGATAAGGAAGGAAGAGTTTTAGTGACAGAACATGAACATTTTTTACTTTATAATATTTATTTTCCAAATGGTCAAAAAAATGAGGAAAGGCTTAAATATAAGCTTGATTTTTATGATGATTTATTGCCGATTATAAATGATCAAGTTGATTCTGGGAATAATGTTATTGTCGCCGGAGATTGGAATACAGCCCACTTTCCCATAGATTTAGCGAGGCCTAATGAAAATAAAAACACATCTGGATTTATGCAAATTGAAAGAGAAAAAATTGATTTGTATGTAGCAAATGCTTGGATAGACACATTTAGATTATTTCACGACGAAGGAGAACGATACTCTTGGTGGACTTATAGATTTGGAGCTAGAGAAAGAAATGTTGGATGGAGAATTGATTACTTTTTTGTCAATGAGGGAATGGTCGAAATTTGTAAAGATGCAGACATTCACCAAAATATTTTTGGTTCTGATCATTGTCCAGTTTCGTTAACACTTGATTTGTAATTGTTATAGAATTTAAATAAGCATATGTTTTGTGTTTTCTCAAATTCTGTGTCTACGGGAACCAATAAATTTCCATATTAAAAGAGTAATTCTACCGTTATTTCATCCGCAAATAAAATTCCTTTACGTGTTAATTGCACACTATGACCTTTATTTATTAAACAGTCTTTAAATTTTTGTTCAGCCAATGTTAACTTTCCTTTTAATATGCTTCTATACCTTTCTGGTACTTTTTTTAAGCTAATACCAGAAGACATGCGAAGTCCAAAACCAATAGTCTCATTGACTCTATCTATATTTGATAGTAAATACTCATTTATTTTAACTGGCTTACTTGATTCAATATTATTGAGGTATAAATCCAAACTTTTTATATTGTTCCATCTATATTTATTGTCAAAACTATGTGCAGAAGGTCCAAAACCTAAATATGGTTCTATATCCCAATAATGAATATTATGTTTACATTGTAACCCAGGCTTTGAAAAATTTGAAATTTCATATAATTCGTAACCAAATGCAGTTAAATTTTCTAAAGTATTTTGATAAAATCTAGCATTTAAGTCATTGTCAGGCATATGAATGATCTTATCTTTAACCATTGTAAATAATTTAGTACCTTTTTCTACTGTAAGACCGTAGGCGGAAATATGCTCTGGTTGAAGATTAATCACTTCTTTTAAATCCTTTCCCCAAATTTCCAAAGTCTGCTTAGGCAATGAGTGAATCAAGTCTAAATTAATGTTTTCATAACCGATCGCCCTAGCGTTGTTATAAGTTTCAAAAATTTCTTTTCTTCCATGATTGCGTGAAAGAAACCTCAATAAATTTGGTTGAAAGGATTGAACCCCAATTGAAAGTCTATTGACTCCATTTTGCTTATATAATTTCAAATCTTCTATAGTCGTTTCGCCAGGATTGACCTCAATTGTAAATTCAATTAAACTTGAAAGATCATACTTTTTAGATAAAGCAGAAATTATTTTATCTATCTGATAACCCTTCAACAGGCTTGGAGTGCCTCCACCAAAGAAAATTGTATCAATAGTCCAATGGGAAAAATCAACATCACAAACTTCTATTTCTTTTATAATTGCATTAATAAACCTATCAATGCTGTCCTCCCTTTCAGTGATTGAGTAGAAATCACAATACATACATTTCACTGTACAAAAAGGAATATGAACATATATCCCTGCTTTAATCATTTAAAAAATTAACTTTACTCAGTGAAAGTTTTCATTATAATGTTTTTATAAATTTTTAGCTTAAATAGAGCATATTTAACATGGTAATTAGTATAAAAACTGTAACAACAAAAAAAGATCTAGAGCGATGTTTTTATATACGTGAAGAGGTTTTCATTAAAGAACAAAAAATATCTGAATACATTGAGTTTGATGATGAAACTCTTAAAGCAACGTATTTTGCTGCAAGTTATGGAAAAAAAATCGTGGGAACTGCAAGGTGTCGCAGCACTAAAGGAGGCGTGAAATTAGAAAGATTTGCAGTCTTAAGGTCCTTCAGAAATTTGGGTATTGGAAGAAAACTATTATTATTCATGCTCAGTTATATAAAAAATGAGGGTGAAATATACCTTCATGCGCAAAAATCAGTGATAGAATTTTATGCCAAGTTGGGATTTAAAAGGATTGGAAGCCGGTTTTTTGAGGCTGAAATTCCGCATCAAAAAATGATATATGATCAAAACCTAAATCAATATGGATAGAAGCTTATATTTTCGCTTAGGACGTCTTATTATACCATATTGGCCAGCATTATTAGTTTCTACTATTTCGGCAATTATATATGTTATTTTTAATAGTCTTTCTATATGGTTAACAGCATCTCTAATTAATAACATTTTAACAGATTTTGACCAGCTTCTAAAATCACATTATCAAAATACACAAAATATCAATAGCCTTAACGATTATTTAAAGTATTGGACAAATGAACTTATTTTACGATCAACTCCAAGGGAAACACTCAAAGTATTATGTTTGACTATTTTAACTGTATTCGTAATGAAAAATATTTTCCTATATCTAAAAAACCTTGCCTTGACGTATGTTCAATTTAATCTAATAACCCAAATAAGAAACGATTTGTTCGATCACTTTCATAAGTTATCTATTTCATTTTTTGATAAAAATAGAAGCGGCGAACTAACATCAATTCTGGTTAATGATGTTTCCAACATGAGAGTTGCATTAGGAACAAGTTTTCATAAAGTGTTCATAGAGCCAATAAATATTATTACTTTCATTTCAATTCTGTTTATTATAAATGTAAAACTTGCATCGATTGCTTTATTGATTATACCTATTACCTCTTTAATCATCCTAATAATTGGGAAAAGTATTCGTAGAAAGTCAAAAAGAACTGCTGAACAAATTGCAGGTATTATGGGTAGTATATCTGAAATATTAAATTCTATTCGAATAGTTAAAGCATTTGGTAATGAAGAGTATGAATCAAGAAGATTTAAAAAAGAGCAAGATAAGTATTATTCATTAATTACGCGAAGAGCAAGGTTAAAGTTGACAGCGTCTCCAATTGCAGAAACTATTGGTGCAATAATCGGAGTTCTATTGCTTTGGATTGGGGGTGGAGATGTTTTAGTCTTAAATACCATGAATTCTGAAGATTTTATAAGATTCATCCTAATACTCTTTAGTGTTTTAGGCCCGATAAGACTATTAAGTAATGTGACTATACAGCTGCAGATGGGGATTGCGTCAGCAGAAAGAGTTTTTAAAATTTTAGACACTAATTCTGAGGTTTCAGAAAAAAAGAATTCTATTAAAATAAATACTTTTGAAAGTGCTATTGAATTTAAGAATGTAGAATTTTTTTATGAAAATAATGAACCGGTTCTAAAAAATGTTTCGTTTAGTATCAAAAAAGGTGAAACGGTTGCAATAGTAGGCCCCAGCGGGTCTGGCAAATCAACAATAGCAGACTTGATTTCCAGGTTTTATGATACTAAGTCAGGGTCAATTTTTCTTGATGGCAATGACCTTAAAGATATAAATATAAAATCACTAAGAAATAATTTAGGTATTGTTACTCAAGAGACAATTCTTTTTGATGAGACAGTAGAATTCAATATTGCATATGGGAAAATTGAATATTCTGAGGAAGAATTAATAAACGCTTCCAAAGCAGCTAATGCCTACGATTTTATTAAAGAACAGCCTAAAGGATTTCAAACTGTTATAGGAGAAAAAGGTCTAAAGCTTTCAGGAGGGCAAAGACAGAGGATAGCAATAGCAAGAGCTATCCTTAGGAATCCGCCTATTCTAATCTTAGATGAAGCGACTTCTGCACTTGATACTAATTTAGAAAAAGAAGTTCAAGTCGCTATTGATAACTTGATGCGTGATCGAACAACAGTTGTAATTGCTCATAGATTATCAACTATTAAACAATCAGACTCAATAATTGTTTTGGATAAGGGAAAGGTAGTTGAAAATGGTAAGCACGAAAGTTTAATAGAAAAAAATGGACTTTATTCAAAGCTTTATTATGAGGCAAAACCAGAATTTTTGTAATGGGTGTTAAATTAAAAATATTATTTGATAGTTATCATCTATATCATCTACCTCAATTTGAGCCGCTTATTGATTTGCTAGAGTCGGATGATAGATTTGATATTTTTCATTCTACTTCAAACGACATACCCAAGGAAGAATATCAACTGTGTGCGTCTATATTAAAAAGCAAACCAGGGACTCTAATATTAGCTGAAACTGAAAATGATCGACAAAAAAGAATTAAAAAATTAGATTTAGATTTTTTTATTTGTGGTTGGTCAAGGTACGATATTGATAAATATGTAAATAAAAAAACTTATGTAGGAATGATTTATCATGGTATTGGCATAAAACCTTCTTATTGGCTTGATAATCATAAACGACTTGATATGAGATTTGTTGAAAGCAAATATCGAGTTCAGCAATTAAAACAAAATGGGGTTGAAACTGATTTGAATCTAACGGGCTTCATAAAGTTAGACCCTATCTTTCAAAGAAATAAAATTGACATAAAGAAAATAAAGCAAAAATACAATTTAGACCCTGATAAGAAAACTATACTATTTGCGCCAACATTTTATCCTAGTTCAGTAGAACCAATCGGCATGAAGTTAGGAGAGTATACTAGAGGATATAATGTTTTGATTAAACCTCATCTTTGGACAACCTTTTTAAAAAATTTTGCAGAAATAAATCACCAAAAAAAAAATAGAATTTTTAGGAATTTAGTAGAACATTATTCGCATATACATCTTATCCCTCCAAAGGAGTATAACATAATTTCTTTTTTTAAAGTTGCAGATGTTTTGCTGACTGAAGCTAGTAGCACGATTTATGAGATGCTTGCCTGCAATAAACCAGTCGTTGTAAACCGTTTTTTCAAATTGAAGTTTTCGCATAGAGTATTTAGGTCTAGGTTGTATAAAAAAAGGCTTAATCTAGAAATGGAAAAGGATATCAGTGACTTTTGCTTTGAAGCTCATAAACCAAGAGATATTCCGTTTGCAATCGATTCTGCATTAAACCATTTTAATGGTAAAAAAGAAAAAATTAAAGAATATCAAGAAAAAATGTTTTTCAAGCTCGATGGATTAGCTGCTAGTCGTGCAAGAGATGCTATTCTTTCATATAAAAGTAAATAAAGTGTTTATTTTGGGATCAGTTTTATTCGAAACACATCATCTTTATTACTGGCCTAATTTTCGACCAATAATTGATGAAATGATAAAATCCAAAGAATTTGATGTATGTGTTTCAATGCCTCGACGCAACTCAACAATTCAACAGGAAATTTTAATAAAGGAATGTAAGAAGTTATCTTTAAGGTTTATAACTGCCGACACAGAGGCTGAGCGAGTTCGGAAAATTTACAAAGAAACTTTTGACATTATCATTGTAGGGAATGTGGGTCAGTTAAACAAACTTGCTGACAAAAATACAATAGCGGTTATGGTTTATCATGGAATTGGGTTGAAGCACTCTTATTATAAGGACATAAGTCCTAGGATTAATATTAGAGCAGTAGAATCTGTTGCCCGTCTAAAAGAATTAAAAAATCAAGGTCATAGAAATTTATTCCTCACGGGATTTACCAAACTTGACAGGCTGTTTACAATACCGTCAAGAAAAATTGATTTAATTAGAAATAATTTGGAATTAAAAAAAAGGGAAACCATACTATATGCGCCAAGTTTTTACCCAAGTTCTATTGAAAAAATCAGCTCACAACTTCCCCTTCTTAGCCAATATTATAATATTATTATAAAACTACATGGTTTTAGCTGGGAGCAAAAAAGATATAGGTATCAAAGTTCTCTTTTTATTCAAATGACAAAAGAAAACAAGAATATAAAGTTAATACCAAATGAAAAATTTGATATCATACCTTACTACAAAGTTGCAGATATATTAGTATCTGACATATCTTCTACATTGTTTGAGTTTTTACCCCTAAACAAGCCAATTATTCAGGCAGAGTGCTTTACTCTAAGATTAAAACATCGTGTTTTCTTTCAAAGGTTTTTGAAAAGATTAGACATTCAAAGGCTTCAAGGTTTAGACTTTGCTTATAAAATATCCAATGCGGAAGACTTGTTTAGTAGAGTGTATTTTGCGTTAGACAACTCAAAAGAAATGCAGGCTGAGAGAAAAAAAGCCTGTGAATATTATCTATATAAGAATGATGGAAAAGCATCTCGTCGTCTTATTCAAGCAATAAAAGATTATCAATGAAAATAGCAGTATATAGTCCTAATTGGATTGGAGATTCTGTACTAGCACTTCCATTTATTAGGTATTTAAGAGTCTCTTATCCCAATGCAAATATTTATATTTTTTGTAAAGAATGGGTATCAGCTATATATGAAGGAAATCCTAACGTTAACAAAATTTTTTCTTTTAAAAAAGAGTTAGAAAGTTTTAAAGGCACAATAAGAGCAGGCCTTAAAATTAGGAAAATCAAATTAGATCAATTTTATACCCTCACGGATTCTTTTCGCAGTGCAATAGTTTTGAATATTTCAGGAGCTTCAGAAACAATTGGTTACACTTCTCAGATGAGATCGTTTCTCCTAACTGACTCAATAATTATACCAAAATTAAAAATGCACAGGTCAAAAAAATATTTAGGTTTGTTGAAAAAAAAGACAGACTTAAATATCAATCCAAAAATATATATTACTTCAAAAGAAAAGAAATGGGCAATTGAAGAAATTAAGAAAATGGGAATGAAAAACCCAATTGGTTTATTTCCTTTTAGCATCTCAGATAAAAGGACAATATCAAATGAAGAAATAATTCGATGGCTCGGTAATTCAAAAAATGAATATCTAATTTTCGGCTCCAAGCATGATATTCAAAGGGGCAAGACACTTTTAAACTCGCTTAAAAGATTATCTGTAAAATCAATTTGCGGTCAATATACACTTCGAAAATCTATTATTCTCATTTCTCTTTGTAAGTATACATTAGCAGCAGATAGTGGTCTGGGACATATATCTGCAGCCCTAGGAGTCCCCACTTTGTCCTTCTTTGGGGTCGGTTCCCCTCAAATAACAGGACCAGTTGGAGATAAAATTCAGATTATTAAACATTGTTTTCCTTGTAAAGGAGAATTTTGTGAGAATTACAATAAAGGAGTAGTTTGTTTATATAAACTTTCTAAAATTCACATAGAAGGTGCTGTTAAAAACCTTACAATGAAGTAAATTTTAAATATATAATGAAAGCGTTTATATTAGCTGCTGGCGTTTCAAGACGTCTTTATCCACACACTTATGACACCCCTAAATGTTTGCTAAAAGTTGGCGGTAAGCCAATCATTGATTATCAACTTGAAGCGCTAAAAAGTATTGGTATTTTGGATATTACTTTTGTTGTTGGTTATCATAGAGAAATCCTCATTAGTTATTTAAAAGAAAGTTTTCCCTCATTCAATTATAACTTTGTTATTAATCATCACTTTTTTGAAACAAACACAGCATTTTCAATTTATCAGGGGAAGAGTTTTCTTAACGATGACCTTATTCTTATGAACGCTGATGTGATATATACAGAAAGTGTTTTAAAAAAATTAATAAGTTCAAAATATAAAACGGCTCTTGCCGTGGATATAAAGTCTTGCGGTAGGGAGGAAGTAAAAGTGATTGACGGGGGTTCTAATAGGATTGTTGCTATAGGAAAAGAATTAATAGAATCTCAATGTCTCGGTGAATTTATTGGAGTAGCAAAATTATCTAAAGGTTTTTGTAAACTTTTTTCGAAATCTTTAGATGATCTTATTGTTTCTGGTGGTTTAAACGATTACTTCGAAGCAGCTATCCATCCACTCCTAGATAAAACTGAGATTTACTACGTTGATGTTTCTGAATTTCCTTGCATGGAGATTGATTTTATTGAAGATCTTGAAAAAGCTCGAAATCTTTTTAAATAAAATTTAAGTTCTTAGGATTTTTAGTTCCTTTAAAACATTTGTCATCTTTTAAAACATTATTATGTTTAGAAATTGGATACAATATTAAATTATCTATGGATTAATTATAATAGGCAAAGGGAATGTATATGAATTCGCTGAAAAATGAACTAACCAATCAAATACCGCTTCTTCAAAATGATATTAAAAAATTGATTTCTGAAAAAGGAGGTGAAAAAATTAGTGAAGTAACAGTGGCCCAAGCTTATTCAGGATTAAGGGGTATAAAAGCATTCGTTTGCGATACTAGCTCTGTTTCAGCTGATAAAGGATTAATCATTCGAGGAATTCCACTTTTAGAAATGACACATGCTTTACCTGAAGAGGTTTTCTATTTACTTTTAACAGGTAAACTACCAAATGATTCAGAATTAAAAGAATTACAGGAAGAGTTTTCAAAACATCTTGAAGTACCAGATTATGTTTGGAATGTGCTTAGGGAGATGCCAGAAAGCACTCATCCCATGACAATGTTTAATGCTGGTATTTTATCCATGCAGAGCGAGAGTGTCTTTTATAAAAATTACTCAAAAGGCATGCCCAAAACAGAATTTTGGGAAGCCGTGTTAGACGATGGGGTAAGGTTACTTGCAAAACTACCCTCCCTTGCAGCTGGCATCTACAGGATGCGATTTAACAAAGGTCCAAGGATTAAAGCTGATCCTAGCAAAGATTGGTCTGGCAACTTTGTTCATATGGTAGGACTTCCAGACGAATCAGGTGATCTCCATAAATTAATGCAATTATACTTTATGTTACATTGTGATCATGAGGGTGGAAATGTTAGTGCTTTTGCTTCTCATACTGTAGCGTCAGCTTTATCGGATCCTTATTATGCTGTCTCGGCTGGCTTAAATGGATTAGCTGGACCGTTGCATGGATTAGCTAACCAAGAATGTTTAAAGTTTGTTTTAAGTGTTCGTGATCAATTTAATGGTCTCCCAAACTTTGAGCAGCTAAAAGAATATTGTTGGAACAGATTGAAAAATGGACAAGTTATTCCTGGATACGGTCATGCAGTGTTACGCTGTCCAGATCCTAGGTTCACTGCTTTTGTAAAATTTGGTCAGGACCATATTAAAAATGATGACGTCTTTGGTATAGTGGACTTATTATTCAAAGTTGTTCCTGGTGTACTTAAGGAGCATGGTAAAGCTAAAAACCCCTGGCCAAATGTAGATGCTGCTTCGGGGTCCCTTTTATATTATTATGGGTTAAAAGAATTCAATTTTTATACTGTTCTTTTTAGTATATCTCGATCTATGGGAATGATATCTCAAATGGTGTGGGAACGTGCCCTAGGGATTCCAATAACAAGACCTAAGTCAGTAACAACCGATTGGATTAAATCTACAGTATATTAGTTTAAATGTTTAAACTATTCTATTTCTTTGTAAAGCTAGTAGTTGTAACAAACTTAGTTTTTTCTAAAGATATTTATCAATCCGTAAGATTATACAATCCTTCACCATCAAATATTTCGATTGTAGGAAATCTAGGAGTTCCCTTAGATCATGTAGGGGGGAAAAAGGATATTTATATTGATCTTACTTGCACAAAAGAGCAAACATTAGATATGCTTTCAAAGGGGTTAGACCTTGAAATTCTAATTCCAGATCTAACTGCTTTTTATAAAGCAAGAAATAGGCCAGCAAATTCAAGGAATTTCCCTTTAGGTTCGATGCAAGGAAATTATACTTGGGATGAAATAAACATTCGATTTGATGAGTTATTAGAACTTTATCCAAATATTATTTCAGCGAAATTTGTGTTAGGTCAATCCATTGAAGGACGTGATATATGGGCATTCAAAGTATCAGATAACCCCAATGATAATGAAAATGAGCCTGAAGTACTATACACATCATTAATTCATGCAAGAGAACCTTTGAGTATGATGAACCTTTTCTATTTTGTTCAAAAACTAGTTGAAGGATACAATGTTGATGAAGAATTAACTTATCTTGTGAATAACAGAGAGATGTGGTTTATACCTGTGGTAAATCCAGATGGTTATGTTTTCAATGAGCTTATAGAGCCATTTGGTGGCGGAATGCATCGTAAAAACCGAAAAGATACAAATTGTGGTAACGGAACTATGCGAGGCGTTGATCTAAATAGAAATTTTTCATTTGGATGGGGCGCAAATAATTCGGGTTCATCCCCGGATCCTTGCTCAGATGTATATAGAGGCGAGTCGGCTTTCTCTGAGCCAGAAACACAAGCAGTGCGTAATTTTATACTAGAGCATGAATTCAAAAATGTGCTTCACTATCATTCATTTTGGAATGTATACATACATGCTTTTGGAGATGGCTCTTATCCTCAAGAGCCTGATCTTACTTCACATAGAGAAATCGGACATGAAATGGCTAGACATAATGGTTTTTTTGTTGGTACGGGCTTAGATGCAATTGGCTATACGGTAAATGGGGATGCTGTTGATTGGACTTATGGAGAACAGGGCCTTATATCTTATGTTCCAGAAGTAGGAGCTTACTCGCAAGGCTTTTGGCCTTCTGAGGATGAGGTTGAGCAGCTTTGTATGGATCAGTTCTATCCAAATAAAATTTTTTCTTTTGTCGCAGGTTCTGATATAGTTGTCCATTCAAATGAGATTTCTGAAGAATTCCTTTTTCCAGGGAATGAAGCCGAAATAGAAATTGTCATACAAAATAGAGGTTTGACCAATTCTGGAGGAGATATTGAAATAATTTTCACCCCACTTAATCATGCAGTTTCTTTTGATGAAAACTCTTTTACTATGAGCGAAATTGATGCTAGAGAATCTGATGATGTGACCCTAGCTTTCTCTATATCTGAAGATGCAGCTTCAGGAACTTTATCTGGCATTATAATCAACCTAAATAGTGAAAATAGCTTCCCTAGAAATGATACTATTAAATTTTATTTGGGTGAACCACAATTAATATATTTCGACGATTTTGAGAATGGTTTAGACAATTGGGAAATCAATGGTGACTGGGGACTTACTAGTGATGCAGCTAATGGGCAATATGCATTAAGTGATAGCCCAGATGGTGATTACCAAAACGGACAGGAAACTTTTGCAAAATGTATTAGGGATATTGACTTACAATTTGTATCAAACCCTTTTATAAAATTCAATGCGAAGTGGGATATTGAATCAAACTATGATTTTGTTCGATTTCAAGCCTTCATTCCCGATTCAGGTTGGGTTAGCTTATCTGGTCAGTTTACCGAAACTGGTTCTGGGCAACCGGCTCAACCATTTGGAGAATTTGGCTATGACGGTTTGCAGGAGGATTGGATTGAAGAAAAAATTTTCCTTGAACAATTAAATGGTCTTGCAGTTTCAGATTTTCGTTTTATTCAAACTTCGGATAATTATGTTGAAGGTAGTGGTTTTTCCCTAGATAACTTTCAAATTTTAGGATACCCTTCTGGATCAATGGGTGACTTTAATTTGGATGAAGAAGTAGATATTTTTGATATACTTGGATTAGCAGATTTATTTCTTTTTGGAAATGAACCTAGCCAGGAACAGTTATTTTTTTGTGATTTTGATAGCAATGGGATACTTGATATTATGGATCTTCTAAGGCTATCAAATTTTATATTAGGCCTTTAAATGAAAAGCATATCTCTTTTTGTTTTTTTGATTGCATGTGTGTTTTCGCAAAAAATCGATCATAAAATGTTTAAATCAGGTAAAAGGGGTGAAAATTATAAAGTATGGATTTATTTTATGGATAAGGAAGGATCAGAATTAATCGATATTTCTCAGAAAACAGAACAAAGAAGGCATAAACATGCAACTAAAACCGATAATACATGGTATGATTTAAAAGTATCGCCCCACTATAAAAATACTATTGAATCTAAGGGGCTAGAGGTAGAAAACGAAAGTCGCTGGCTTAATGCAGTTTCAGTCATTTGCTCCAAAGAAGAAATTGAAAGAATTTCTCTATTACCTTTTGTAAAAAAAATTGAACCAGTAAAAAGATATAAAAAAAAATATTTTAATGAATTGGAAGTAAACCAATCAAATAAGAGAGAATTTGATTATGGAGATGCCAATGTCCAAATAGAACAAATTAACGCTCACCTATTACATGATCAAGGGTTAACAGGGCAAGGCATAACGATTCTTTTGCTTGACACTGGATATGACTTATCACACGATGCATTAAATCATGTAAACATTGTAAGTCAGAAAGATTTCATAAACGATGATGATCAGACTGCTAATGAAAACGACTTTGAGCGGAATGTTAATCAAGATGATCATGGAACAAAAATTCTTTCAATAATTGCAGCAAATTCACCTGGTAATTTAATCGGTCCTGCTTTTGATGCAGGTTTTTTGTTAGCTAAAACTGAAGATGTTTCACAAGAATGGCAACAAGAGGAAGATGATTACGTTGCAGGTCTTGAATGGGGTGAAATTAATGGAGCTGATATTGCTTCAAGTTCACTTGGTTACGCTGATTGGTATACCGAATCAGACTTCGATGGCAATACTGCAATTACTACAATTGCAGTTGATATAGCTGTAGGTTTAGGATTAGTTTGCGTCACTGCGGTGGGGAATGGTTATGCAATAGCACCAGCTGATGCAGACTCAGTGATTTCAGTTGGAGCTGTTAATAATTTGGGAGAAATAGCGTCTTTTAGCACTCGAGGACCTACTTTTGATGGAAGAATTAAACCTGAAGTTTGCGCTCAGGGGGTAAATGTATGGGCTGTGAGTGGCAATAATAATTCAGACTTTATCAATATTTACAATGGTACTTCGGCATCTACTCCTCTAATAGCTGGTGCTGCTGCATTGCTTTTACAAGCATTGCCCACCTTATCACCTATGGAAATTAGGGAAGCTGTTTTGATGACAGCTTCAATGTCTGATAATCCTAATAATACATATGGATGGGGAATTATGGATGCAGCTGCAGCGCTTGACTATTGGGCGACCTCCAATACAACAAATTCAAAAGTCTTTCCAAGCACCTATAATCTTTTGAAAACATATCCTAATCCATTTAATCCATTTATTAATATTGAAATTATTAGCTTTGGAGAAATGATTACCGATGTTTCTATAGTGTCTTTAAATGGTCAATATCTTGAAAATATTTTTCAAGGAGAGGTTGTAAATTCAAAAAAAATAATTTCTTGGAACCCAAACAATTTATCAAGTGGAATATATTTGGTTAGACTGGTAAATGATAAAGAACAAAAGATATATAAAAAAATTACATACTTAAAATAAAATTTTTAGTGTGAATATCCTTGTCTTCGTTTAAATAAAAATACAAATTACATCATACCTAGCTGCCATCTTTATGATAAATGTTATAAAAAAAATATGCTTTACGTTTATTTGGCTATCTTGCTTAGCACGGCCTGAGAATAGTGACGATATTACAATACCCTTAGATATCTCAGTTTATAACGGGGAAGGTTCAATATTATTAAATTGGTTTATCCCAGATTCTATTAAAGTAAAAAAAACTATTATTTATTCCCAAAAATTTGGAGAAAAAAAATTTAAAGAAATAGCAAGCCTACCATCAAAAGCATTCTTTTTTCTGGACACGAATTGTGATCCTGGAGATAGATATTTTTATAAAGTAGTAATCCAAGACATCCATGATAATTTCTTTTCCGATGATTTAGGAAACCTTCCATTTGGCTCCTGCCAAAGTATTTCAGAAAATATTATATTTTATAAAAATATAACATCTTTAAATAATCTCTTTTTCAAATATTTAAAAGATAAACTTGTAAAAGTGAAAACCGGAAATAATTTTGATTTTTTACTTGAGCACTTGATAACTGATAAAATAAATCAATATAACATGATAGAAAACCTGCCTTCAAATGAGCTCAAGACACTTTCTGAACCTTTAAATAAAATTTTTGAAGTTATCTCCAATTCAAATTTCCTCAAAGACATATCGAGTTATGAAAATTATTATAGGAACCATTTATTCTTGACTCCCAAGACGTGGGATGATCAAGTTAATAAAACTATTCTCATTATTAGAGATAATTGGGATATACTGTATAGGGAGTATTTATATGCTATTGATGAATTAAATAAACTTGCACCCATTCGAATTGTGGGGTCAAAAGATAGTTATTTAGAAGATCCAAAAATAACACTTAATGTATTTCATGATCATCAAGTCCTATTAAAAGAATGGTATTTACTATCTGGAGATGAGTATATTGATCTAGAAAAATTTTTTTTAACTAATACCTCAAACTTTTCTGTTGAGGTTCCTAAGCATTGGGATTATGTAAGCTTGATGGCGAATGACTTAATTATACAAACCGTTCCGATCATAAAAAATAAATCAGTTTTTTATACTTTAGATGGAGATATAATACCCCATAAAAAGAATGATAAAAGTTTGATGAAATTTAAAAGAGAGACATCGTCTCTTTGGCTTAATGAAATAATATGGGAGCCAGAATTGAGAGCTTTAAATATTGAAATTGTTGGGACACAAGAATTAGATGAAAGATATTTTTTAACAGTTCAGAATGAAAAAATATGGAATATTAATCCACTATTAAGCTTTTCTTCAAACTACATTGACTCCCTTTTTATTTTTGAATCTAGTTTTGAATTCCCTTTTATTATTGAGCTACAAAATGTAAATGATTCATTAACGAACACTATTGAATACATTGTTTTGGATACCAATTCAAAAATTATAGGTAGATTAGATGATACGGGGCCCTGGGAAAACAACAAAATAAACACTATTGGTTTTACTAATGAAACAAACCAAAATAATTTTGATTCCCAATTAGTGCCACAGATTTTTGTATTATATCAGAACTATCCAAATCCATTTAATGGACAAACAAAGATTACTTTTGATCTTCTTGAAGATGCAAAGGTATCTTTGTACATAACTGATGCAAAAGGCAGAGTTCAAGAAAAGATTCTTGAAGAAGAATTTTATCGTTCTGGGATATATCATTTCTTATGGGAGGCGGAAAATCTTTCTTCAGGTGTATATTTTATTACATTGCAGGCTGAAGTAGACAATTTTCCGATGGCTGTATTTAGTCGCAAAGTGATTTACCTTAAATAAATTATAAATCTAATTTGAGTATTAGCTGCCTTTTTGTATTTTAGAAATAGTATGATCAAGAAACATTTAATCTTATTTTACAGTATACTTATGTTTTCCTTTAGTGCATGCACATCTCATCCCCCAGTTATACCTGAAGTGCCAAAAGATGGTGAAACAAAAATGGGGTTTGCTTTCTCCGTTGAAAACATCATACCCACTATATGGTGGAGGTATGGCTTAAACAATTATACAGATATCGGTTTCAAACTCGGTATTCCAATTTCGGGTACTGGAATTGATATTAACCGTTTACTAATGAAGAAAGATCGTAGATGGGATATGCTAAATCTGGCTTATAGCATCTCCCCAAATTCTAGTCTTGACCTTACTTACTATATGTTTAAAGTACATAAAAAAGAAAAATTAAGTTTTTTAAAACCGCCTTTAAAAACGAGATGGAGAGCTTTTCGATTAATGGTCATTCCAAATGGCACATACAATAATCCTGCTCGACGTGGATCTAAAGTTAGTACTAGAATAGGGCTACTTTTTGGAAGACGTTTTGGACAAAGGTGGGGGTTCGAGACTGGATATTTTCATGATCTAAAGGGAGGATGGTCCTCCAATGAGGACTACCCTCATAAAGATCCAGAAAAACCTCATTGGCCCACACAGTTTTCAAGAGGAATAGGTGTTTCAATACAACTATTCTTTTACCTACCATCTTTCGATGTCAACTAAATGATTGACAAATATAGAAACAGTTTTCGATCTAGATTACTATCTAGGGATAAAAAGGGATGTCTAGAATACTTCAAAACAAATTTGGTTGGAGAAAAATTAGTTTCATCTCTGCATGATTTATTATTTCTAAGTGTGCTAATTAATTCTAGCCAATCATCTATACATCCAGTGTGTATAGTTAATTCAATAAAGAATTTTATAGGCGATGATAAATCAAATCCTTCTGAAGTTTTATTTACATTCTTGATTAATTATTTATTTCAATTTGAGTTTAGAAATAATGATAAAAATATTCTAGATAAATCAATAAAGAAAGGAATTGTAAAAACAGCTTTTATAGGGGAACTTGAAGATACATGCCAAAATGGTAAATGGGAAGAAGCGGAATCACTTTTAGCTGATATTTTTATTGCTTCTGATCAATCTAGAGGAGCGTTCGATGCCTTAGCGGGCTTAGCCTTACAAGATTGTCAGCGGAATGCTTTATATGTGTATCATATTTTAAGGGCCTATCAGTTCCAAGAGCGTAAGGAAGATAATTGGACTTTTACGTGCTCACTTTTCAAGTATATAAAAAACCAAAAACTACCTCAACCTCATAGAAGAGAAAAAATTAATCTAAAGGTTTTATGGCATGACATAATTAAAAATGGTGACATAGTTTTATTTAGTGCAATGAGTAGAATTTTAGAAAATCAATATACAAGAAGCCAAGCATATAATAGAGAAATATCTTTTTGGATGTCAAAAATTATCTTTTCAAAAATAAAATCTTTTAATAACAAAAATAAAGTTCAAAGATCAAAATCTATTTCGTTTATTGAGTTAGCTGAAAAAATTATTTCTACTGAAAAACCAGAAAGGGAAAAGCTAATAGATATTGTTACTTTAGAAGCGTTGCGCTATACTATGAAGAATACTGATGAACTTAATTTTGGAATCATTATGAAAAGATTTCCTTATTTTTCATAATGAAAATTGGACCTTACACGATTTATAGCCTAGAAACCTCTGAATTTCGTCTGGATGGTGGAGCAATGTTTGGAATCATCCCAAAGACTATATGGCAAAGGTCTTCACCTGCTGATGATTTAAATCGTATCCAAATGGTAACCCGATCTATTTTATTAGTAGGTGATAAAAAGAAAATTTTAGTAGATACTGGTAACGGAACAAAATGGGAAGAAAAGTATAAAAAAATATATGAGATTGATACGTCTAGGTATAATATAGAAACATCACTCAAAAAACTTGGTTTTAAGCCAGAAGAGATAACTGATGTCATATGTACTCATTTACATTTTGATCATGTTGGGGGGAATACAAAAATTAATCAAGGTAGAATAATTCCAACCTTCCCAAATGCAAAATATTGGGTGTCAAAGGATAATTGGAACTTAGCTAATCACCCCAGCCAAAAAGATTCTGGAAGTTTTTTAGAACACGATTGGAAAACCTTATGGGATAATAATATGTTGGAAATTATTAGTGGTAATGAACCTTTTATCGAGGGCATAGATATTTTTTTATCACAGGGCCATACATTAGGTCTTATGCATCCTATTATTTCAGATGGAAATCAGACTATATTTTATGGCTCGGATTTATTTCCAACTGCAGCACATATACCCGTCCAATGGGTTATGTCTTACGATATTCAACCTATGGTTTCAATTAAAGAAAAAAATAAGCTATTAAAAAAAATGCTTCAAAAGAATTGGATTCTTTTTTTTGAGCATGACCCTTATTTTCAGGCATGTACAATTGATTGGGATGGGAATAAATATAAAATGAAAAATAGTGTGATCATAAGTGAATAATTATGAAATAAAAGATCAGCTGTTTAAGAAAGGCTTGGACCATTATAGAAAAAATGAATTTTATGAAGCGCATGAAGCATGGGAAGATCTTTGGTCTGATTATAACCTTGAAGATAAAAATTTTATTCAAGGTTTAATTCAACTCTCAGTAAGCTTTGTGCATTTAGGGAATAACAACCTCAATGGAGCAAGGAGTTTGTTAAAAAAATGTAATGAAAAATTTAAAAATTATAGTGGTATCCATAGAGGAATAGATATTGACTTATTATTAAAGGATATTAAAAAAGTCGATCAGAATTATTTAAAAATTGAGCAAACAAATACATTTGATTGGAACTGTATACCAAGAATATAATAAATGGGACATATAATATTATTTTTAAAAGATTTTGAATTAGGGACAAAAATATCATCTGCATGCGTTGACCAAGGTTATTCTGTGGATTTTTCAGATGAAAATACGGATCCAAACTCTTTCAAAAATGATATTTTGGCAGTTTTTGTAGATCTAGATGAAAAAGTTTTTTCTTCTGTCGGTTTAGTTTCAGAGCTAAAAAGAAGGAATTTGATTGTGATTGGGATCATGAAAAAAATAAATAATCGGGAACGAACAAAATTACAATCTGCAGGGTGCGAGATTATTATCCCTAAATCGAGTGTTGTTAAAAATATTCCCAGACTTCTGAATGAACTTTCCCTAAGATAATTTTATTAAATGTTAGGTTTAAATTAAGTAATAGATTTAATTAAATTTTTAACCAGATAACGTTAAAAAAGATATATCTTAATTTTTTGTAACCTAATTTAAAAAAATAGAATAATGACAAATCCAATTTTAACAAAAAAATATCATTTTTGTGCATCCCATAAGTACGGTAATGATTATTGGAGCGATGAAAAAAATTATAAAGTATTTGGTAAAGATTTTAATAATCATGGGCATAACTATATTTTGGAAGTGTCAATGACCGGACCTGTGAACCCAGAAACTGGTTGGCTTGTAGATCTTCAACATGTTAATAACATTGTTAAATCAAATGTGATTAACATAATTGACCATTCCCAAATAGAACAAGATATCCCTTGGTTTAAAGGCAAGCAACCTTCCTCCGAAGTGCTTGTAGTTTGGATATGGGAACAAATTAATAAAGATCTTAAAGGAGCAAAACTTCATAGAATAAGATTGGTTGAAACTCATTCCATTCACACTGATTATTATGGCCCTGATCAAAAATGAAGTTTAAAGATCAGCTTTATATCTTTTTATGTGCGATTTTTATTGCTTCACTAGTAACATGTAACTTAATTGCAAATAAGTTTGTAACCGTGGATTTAGGATTTAAAGTTTTCATAGTGTCTGCAGGTATTTTACCATACCCACTAACCTTTTTGGTTACAGATCTAATATCCGAATTATATGGACAAAAAAAAGCAAACCTTGTAGTATTTTCCGGGTTTGTGGCTTCAATGTTTGTATTATTATTTTTATGGTTAGG
>MDTE01088869.1_pt1 | contig 29762 bp, 50 predicted proteins | sample 811231 | NCBI WGS metagenome assembly MDTE01 (sample SAMN05326651, study PRJNA326480) | marine metagenome | isolation source: seawater | place: Indian Ocean: Red Sea | collected 2010 | reverse complement strand
TTCACCACCAGTAAAGTAAACTTCTTGAATAGGAAGTTCTAATAGTTTATCAAATGTTTCCGGACTACTCCAATTAAAGTTAGGCACATCTAATATTCCATGCAATGGGGTTATTCCTGCTTTCTGCATAGCAATGGCCTCTTCAGCAATACTGCTACTGCTCATGTGCCAACAACTTATACATTTTAAATTACAACTATTTCCTAACCTTAAATCTAAATGTGACAGTCCTGGACCATATGCTTTCAGTTTTAATCTTTGACTTGTCAAGCCTTGCTTTTCCATTTGTTCACATCTAGTACAAGCATCAGGCCATTCACCTCGTTCCATTTGCTCTCTAGTCTTTCTATGGAAATCACTGTCATGCCATTCTTGAGGTGTATGTGTTTTTATGTTGTAATCATTTTCAGGTTCAAGACTCATACAACACAGTCTATACTGACCGTCTGTGCGAACATTTATCTGATGATCTAAATACTTACATCTCATATTATTTGTACAAACCTTTACAAAGTATTTGCGTTACCATGCGTTGATTACGTGTTAATATATCAGCCATATCTAAGATAGTCTTGCACACATCATCTATACTTGTATAAGTTTTTATTCCTTTATCAAAAGTTCTTTGTGTACCAATTGGCCCTAGTTCAACAATACCTACTGCAAGTTTACTTTCTAAAGGTGCTATTTGGTTCCAGAAATCTTGTTGTTCTATTGTTTGTTTGTATCCTTCAGATTCTTTAATCCCAGGCATAAGTTCTGCCTGCATTGTTTTATATGATCCCATATTAATAAGAATCTTATCTTCCCATCTCCATTTGTCCCAAACGTGTTGCATTACTTTTAATTTAATGTTTTCTCCGTTCTCCGCATTGTTGACAAAGACGTCTACATCAGATGCATCTGTAATCATTCTTTCAATAGCATCACTAGTAGTAAGATCAAATCCGGTGCTTGAACTGTAACCTTTGTAACCTGCCTTTTCAAATAGATGTTTACCTACTCCACTGGTGTGTCCTGTAATAGCAATTTTAAGCATGAATGATATCCTCTAATTTTACTTTTGTTTGTAAATGCAATCTAATATCAGAACCATTCACTGTACCATGGGGTACACCTGCATTAATAATATATGCCTTACCAAGTTCCAAATGATATTCACGTTCTAAATTATCACCATATAAAAATTTTGACCCTTTGTTACAATATATAGGAATATGTAATCTTACTATACCTGGACCATCAATATGTTTTGTTAATACTGTATTAGGTTGATGCCTAATTAAACTTGCCCTGTCAAAATACTTGGCTCCTAGTTTGTCTATAAGTTCTTTGAAATAACCATAATAAAATTTCTTTTGAATTGTATATTCTGATCCGTCGTGTAATTCAGGATATATATCTTCACGTCCTGCCCACACCGGAGGCATTGGTATTTCTTTTTCACATGGCCAACTTAATTCTAAGTAGTCTATATTTTTAGTATTTTTTAGCATGAGATTTTTAAGATGTGTGCCTCCACCGTATCCATCAAAGTTAAAATTACTATCTTTATACTTGTCTTTTATGTATTCTTTCTTGCTAAAATTAAACCATAAATTTTCGTAATTGCTGGTAACTTCGTCAGACCATTGTTGCAATTTTTCTACATCAATTGTCGTATCCAGTGTAATTATATCCCAATTCATAGTCAGTCAGACGCCTCCATAATGTGGCATAAGTATATTTAACAGTTACAAAGTGACGTAAAAGCGAACATGAAAGCAATAAAACAATTTTTTGAACAACACGAAAAACCAATTAAAATACAATACCCTGAACAGTTTGATCCTAAATGGGTAGTGATGGAAAGTGGTTGGCCTTGCTTTAAATTAAGTGCATTAGATAATCAACCTTGGGATAAAATGCACATTGAAGCAGAATCACTTTTAGATTATTTTAAAGATCATAGAATGGACTATGGAAAAGGTTGGAAGAGTCTTACTCTGCATGGTCTTGATGATGATACACAAAGTTTAGATCAATATGGTGATCGTAAAGATGTTGTTAAACAATTAGACTGGACTTGGGTGGCAGAACAATGTCCTGAAACAAAAAAGTTTTTAACTAATGTTTGGCCTGCTGAATTCCTAAACAGAGTAAGATTTATGTTACTAGAACCGGGTGGATACATAGAACCACACCAGGATCGCGATGATAAAGAAAAAAGATTGAGTGTTTGCAACATAAGTCTAAACAATCCACAAGGTTGTAAATTTGTGTTTAAAGATCATGGCATAGTACCTTTTGAAGATAAAGGTAGTGCGTTCTTAATGGATATTTCGAACGTACACGCGGTATATAATGATAGTAATGAACCACGTATTCATATGATAATACATTATGAATTAGGCAGACGCATAAGAGATTTCTTTTATGTTTTAAGACAAAGTTACTATACTAACAGGGGATAAAATGTTGACATGGTTTTTAGTAGGAATATTAGTTGGCTTGTTTATTAGATGTACGGCTAAACCGCACAAATCTGTTGACGATAAGTTTAAGGATCCGTGGAACTGGACAGGTTTCGGAGGAGCATAATGAAAGATTGGAATAGTATAACAGTAGATAGATATTACGAAAATATTAATGTTGATAACAAAGTAGGCATTGGTATCTTAGATATATCAAGAGATATTCCAAACAAATTTTTACAAAAACGTTGTTTTGATATGACATACTTTTATATCAATCGTATGATCAAGATGGGTATGTGTTCATATGTAGGGTTTCATAAAACAGTAAAAGAAATTTTAGAACTGTCTATTATAGAAGGTAAACAATATTGCATGATTGCTTGTCAAGGTTTATTGCTGTTTAGGGGTCCTAGTTTAATTACACAGAGTTTAGATTATGCAGAAAAGAATAAAGACTTTTTTGTGGTAGGACATATAATGGATAAAAAGAAACAACATTATCTAACAACAGGATCTTATCCTGGATTACATAGACAATATTTGTTTGTAAATTTAAACAAATGGGTTGAACTAGGACAGCCAGACTTTGATGAAATAGGTGTGTATCAAAACAGAAAACCTATGCTATCCAACTTTGAATACAGCGAAGAAACAGTCCATAGTGATTACACGCCTGCATGGATTAAATCTGCTGAAGGACAGCAAGAATATTCTACAACAGCAGATGGTAGTAACTGGATAGATCTTGCAATGAAAAATAATATTCAAATCGATAATTTAGATAACAATATGCGTGACTGCAAAGTTTTCATGTATCCATACAACGAATCAAATGCTTTGGCAACAGCGTGGACCAAAAAGGACAGCGTTGAAGGATTGAATCAAAGTCAAAAGGCTTGGATACGTAAATTAGAATATCAGGAAAATATTGAAAAAGATCGTGTGTATGCTTTTAACACAGAAACATTATCAGGAGAAGGTGTGCGGACAGACGGTAAACACATAGACCATTTTTTTACAGCGGCCGCAGGATTCAAACCTCTTGCTATATTAAATGCAAACGGATTCCATGAAGGTACAACTGTTCATTATTTTGATTGGTGTGAAGCAAGTATTAATTATAAAAAGCATCTTTTAGAAACATGGGAAGGTTATGATTTAGATAAATGGCTCTTAGAACACGATTTAGATTATAACTTTAGCAGTACATACCGTGGTAATTACAAGCAATTCTGGGAACAAGAATTAAAAGAATTTGGTGGTAGTTTTAGATTCCAAAGTCTATGGGACAGATATAGAAAATTAAAACATGAATTTTATGTAATAGATATCGTTAATAATCCGGAGCAGTTATTTGACAAAATAAATACTACACACGGTACTAGGGTATTGTGGACTACAAATATATGGTCCAGTGAGATGTTACATTGGAACACAACGCCTGAGGTATTAGAAGAAAAGTTTAACAAGTTTGAATCATTGATTCCAAGTAATTTAATATTATATGGACATGATTACGTAGGAGTAGACTTAAACGAAAGAGTAAAGAATGGACGAAGGACAACACATCCAAGGTTTCAAACCTTATATTAGAACGTACCAGCCTTTAGATCTCGACTGGAAAGTAAAAAGATTATTTGCAGTTGATGTAGATAAGATACAATCTTGGTATAAAGACTTAGAAGATAATTGGCAAGACTGGAAGTTTATATACGGAAAACATTCTAAGGATATGTGGAAAATGGAAGTCGGTGATCCAACGGGCAAGACAGGACATATATTCAAAGATGATACTGCTTGGTATGTTCTTTGTTTTAATGGAGATAAAGAAGGACCATTACCTCCAGAAACAGTAATTGCAAAAGATGAATATAAAGATGAGGATCTAGATGAATTATATCCAAGAAAAAACTTTTATGGATATGGAAGAGAACTTGTTGATAATTTACCTATAAGAAGTAAACGTTGGATGGTCACTATACATACTCCAGGCACAAAATTAATTACACACACTGATAGCACAGACAAAATTAGAATTCACATACCAATACATACAAATAAAGATAGCAACTGGATACTAGACGGTGAGCAAATACATATGGAACCAGGATATGCCTATCTTGTTAATACAAGTATTCCGCATAGTGTAGAAAACAAAGGAACCACTGATAGGATACACTTGTATGGTAAGGTATGGGCAGATGAGATAGGAGCATTATTAGATGGCATTTGATTTATTTGTATTATTATTAGTATTAATAACTTTAGGAATATTATACCATTTTGCACATACTTGGTATAAGGATAGAGAATGGCGCAAAAATAATCCAGACGAATATAAGATTGATAAAGATGAATAGTGATATAAAAGTATTAAAGAAAAAAGTTAACATCAGTAAGTTACGTGATTGGTTTGAAGAATTAGAAAAGTCTTACTCCCATCTCAAATGGTCTGCAGAAGATAAAAACGTAGATGAAGGAGTAGGAGGCCATATGCTTAATGGCGTTTATGGCTGGGCATTACAAAGTAATTTAGAAGATTTAGACAAACCTTGTCCACCCTATAACATAACAAAAGAAGCAAAACAAGAATACAGAGATACTGCGGCAATGTTTGGGTACATGAATGAAATAAGAGAACACTTTCCCTTTGCACATCAATTTAGCATTGCAGTACACCCACCAGGAACGCAGATAAATTTACATCATGATTCAGATGATTTTTATAAAATACACGTGCCTATTTTTAGTAATAACAGGAGCCTGTTTATATTTGAACCAAAGAGAGAATATATTTTACCAGATGAAGGAAAAATGTACCTTGTGAATACTAGTGTCAAGCATGGAACAAAAAACAATGGCGATACAAATAGAGTACATTTATTTTTTAAGATTCCTCATGATAAAGAACTAGATGTTTTAAATATGTCAGATGGAGAAATATAATGAAGATGATTAAAGATTATAAAGCAAACGACATAGATATAAATGACTTGCATACTAACAAAGACTGGGACATTATTGAATTAAATTGGAAATTAGATCCAGTAAAAGCAGAAGAATACTTTAATCAAGTTGAGGAAAAATTTAGGAAAGAAACATACTTTAATTTTACAGACTTTCCTGATCTATTAGATATAGAGATAAGCAAACAATACATGGAAGGTAATTACTGCGGTTACTACTGTGGTCCTATTGGAGGATACACAATAGGTTGGCCTATAGATAGAGATATTCCTATACCACCTCCTAATCAAGTCAACAAGGAAGTTTTTCCTGAAGTCTTAGATCCTGAGTTTGAGGATAAGGCAACTTTGTTAGATAGATATAACTTTGGTTATATGAAAGACCTTGTAAACTTTTTAGGAGATATAGAAATGGGGCAACCGGTGATTACAATGCATGGCCCGGGTGCAGAAATAAAACCACACGTTGATAGCCAAGTAAAAAAGATCCATATTGTTTTAAAGACAAATGATAAAAACGTATTTTGTTTTGGACCCAATCATGAACGGAAGTATCATATGGAAGCCGGCAAGGCATATATTATTAATACACATATACATCACGGCACATTAAATGAAGGAACCACAGAACGAGCACATATACTTGCTAGGATACAATCTGATAAGATGTTTGATTGTTTAAATTTACAGGGAACAGTATGATAAAGAACATGGTGGAAGAACACCATAAAGAAACTCCGCGAGGACATTTATTTAGAGCAGATACTCCAGGACCTGGTAAGGTTCTTGCTAGATATCTTGAGAACGGTGTGCAAACTTGGGAGGCACATAAATCTGATCCTGATAAAAGATGCACTGTTGACATTCCTAAAGACGTAGATAGTATAACTTTAACAAGACCAAACTTATATAGATTACACGGAAACATTGGCACTATCAATATTAAAAGTGAAAGAGTTTTCATAGACGCAAATAATTTTCACATTCAATTACTATCTGCACACACGGATGAAAATAGTTTTATAGATACTAGTGATAGAATTGTTAAATTGTTAATTGCAGATGCAAAAATAACTGTATTAAGTTTAAAGAATGTGTCCACAATATACTTGGTAGACTGCAACGTGTTGACACCCGAACTTGAAGATATAAAAGGATTAGTAAGGATAGCATCATGAAAATTTGTGTAGTAGGTGGAGGTAGTGCAGGTTGGATAACTTTAAGTTATCTTGTTGCTACTATTGATGCAGATATAACAATAGTTCATAGTGACGAGGTAGACCCAATTGGTGTAGGAGAAAGCACCACTCCAACTATAAAACATATTGCTGATACAGTTGGTGTTGATGAAAAGGTTTGGATGAAAGATGCCAAGGCAACATTTAAGTATGGCGTAGAATTTCATAACTGGAACAAAAAAGGTAGTAGATGGTTTCATACTTTTGATGATCTTGTACCGCACCAAGTCTTTCATAAACCAATGTGTGATAACGGAAAGAAAAATCATAAAAAAGAATTAAGCAGTGTAGATTATTACATTAATTATAAGAAAGGCAAAGGTGATAGCATAGAATATAATGACTATCATGGCCCTATGGAGTATTTGCTTACTGAAGAATTAAGTCCTTTTAGTAAGAACGGAAATTGCACTATCAGTGACTTTCCTGGATACAGTTATCATATTAATGCTTTTCAATTTGGAGAGAGTTTAAGAAAACATACTGCAAAAGATAAATTTACAGAAATTGTAGGTACAGTAACAAAAATACACACTGACAAACAAAACATAAGTGCTATTGAGTTATCCACAGGTCAAAAGATAGAAGCAGATATTTTCTTTGATTGTACAGGATTTAAACGACTGCTAATAGGCACAATGAGTAGTTGGAAGCATTACGATGACCTTATAAATGATAGAGCAATATGGGGTACTATTAAGACACAATCATACAAGCCGGTTACACAGGCTCATGCCCAACCCTATGGCTGGATATGGGAAATACCTACTATTGGCCAGATAGGATCTGGATACGTGTATAGCAGTAAGCATCAGAAGTATGATGATGCATTAAAAACAATTAAAGAGTTCTGGAAAGCAAAAGGACATAAATTTGAGCCATTCAAAAGTGTAGAGTTTGATGCTGGTATGTTAGAAAATGTTAGTAAACATAATGTAGTAGCCAATGGACTTGCACAAAGTTTTATAGAACCGTTAGAAGCAACTAGTGTAATGGTAACTTGTACAACTGTAAAAGCATTTGTTGATCTATATAAAAAAGGTAGTAAGAACCTTGTGAAAGCACACGATAAAGTTATGCAGAAGTTTATTTTACATACTAAACATTTTGTTCATATGCATTATAGATTAAGCGAAAGGAATGACACTTCTTATTGGAGAGAAGTTGGTAATGATCCTAAAGTAGTACAAGAACTTTGTGATTATGCAGATACATTTAAAAACGCAAGATGGTGTGACACAGGAGATACAAAGTTTAATCAATTCAACTTAATTAGTTTGTTATTTGGTTATGAAAAAGATTATGTAAATGAAGTTGAAAAAATTGATGATGAACTATTAGAAAATTATAATCATTACACAAAAGCAATGATGGAACATTATCTATTTTTGATCAGAAATAATCTTACGGTCGAACAGTATCTAAATAGTCTAAATTAATCTTCCAAATTTTTTGCTGGGTATAAAATAGTTCTTGCTCACTATGTTTTTCAAGGAAGTTATTTCTTAATAATTTTTCTACAAATTTACCCATTCTAATACTTTTACCACTTCCGTCTTTGTCAACATTAGTAGACATATAAAATTCCGCATCAGGATATATGTTCTGTATAAATTCTATTTGCATAGGCAATACGTATGCCAACTGATAACCAGTTTTAAACATATTTTTAGATATGCCCTTACTCACTGCATATCCTGGAAGTTGAGCCCCTCTAAATAAACAACGCCATGCATTAGGCGATACTTCAGGTAAATGATGTACTCCCGCGAGGTTAAAAATTATGTCTTTGCTTTCGTCTATTCCAACAAAATACTTTCCATAAGGCATTTTCATTTTGTTAAGTTTTATAGAATCAAACGAAGCATTGTTATTGTAACCTAAACTTTTACATTCGTCACAGAATATCTGCAACTTATCTAAGTCACTATCTAACAGTTCTCTAAAAATTATTTTTCCAAGTCTTACCATCTGCATCATCTTTACGTGAATGAAATTGCATAGTTTCCATATCAAAGATATCACCAGTAGCAACACCATTGATCATACATTCTGCTAGACGTATATGTTCGCCTAAAGGTTTAAACATCACGTGCCATCTATTTTGATTTATCGTTGCCAAATCAAAAGTTGGTGAATCGTAACCAATCATAACCGGTGGTGGTGCTTCTGTCATACCATACCAATTTGCAATTTTTTGAACACCTCTATTTTTGAATTCATCTATGAAACTTTGGTCTATTTTGGAACTACCTGTCACCATATATTTGACACAACTCATATCTAAATCCTTAAAGCCTTTAGTGCCTAACAATAGTTCTAAATGGCGTGGTATAAGCGATATAAACGTCGGTTTAACGCGGTTAAACAGTTCAGGGTAGGTATATGTACCAAACAGACTAGAAACGTATTGTGCGCCGCTTAAAAACGCAGGAAAGGCGGTGATTGTCCAGTGGGCAATAGTGTTCGCAGGAAATACATCAAGCACTATATCATCTGATGTTAAACCAATTTCTTTGGCACTCCATCTTGCACATTCCTGAAGATATATCCAAGAATGAGTTACCTTTTTTGGTTTGTCTGTACTGCCAGAAGTATAGAGAGTGATAGTGCTCATGTTTGTATTTAATTGGTTTAGGTTTGGATTAGATTAAGTTTGACCAAGAACCGTTTTCGTATCCTTGGAACTTATTGTCTGTAGAATTGTAAATGATCATTCCGTTTTGTGGAGTAAGACCATTTCTTTCTATTGTTGTCATAGAACCTAATAAAAGTTCTGTGCCAATTTTTGCATTACCATTTACATCTAATGTTGCATTGGCAGTTTGTGAATTAATTGAAAGTTTACCATCTGAAGTAAACTCCATGTATTTTAAACTTGGTGCTGATGCAGTACCATCATTGGTTGCAAATACAAGTGTACCTTTAACAGTATCAGCCGCAATTGATCCTGCACTAGTTGACACCTTTGTGTATAATTGTGCTGAAGGAACATATTTAGAATTGTTAGTGTCCCAACCATTCCAGGCAATACCTGCCAATGAGTCACCTGCTGAAAATTGTACTGGTGTTTGTAATGAGTTATCTTTTACATTAAATTGAAACTTACTAAAGTCATTACCTGTTCCACCTACTGCAATAATTTCAATAGGCTGTGATTTATCTGTATTGTATAGTTGGAATGTAGGACCAACTGAATCTGTAACTTCACCAAATTTTAATGTGTTGTTTCCTGCTAACAATCTAATTTGGTTAGCATCGAATTCTAAATTTCCGTTATCTAATTTAATTGTATTAGTAATACCATCAACTAATATTGTTGAGTCATCACCAACAAGTGTACCTTTCATTGTACCTTCAAATGTACCATCAAAAGTTCCTGTTTGGTTAAACACTGGATTAATAGGTTTGAACTGTGCCGCACTGGCATTCCAAGCCAATACTTGTCCATTGCTAGGTGCGTCAACACCTGATGTACTTACATCACCTAAATCATCAATTGATGCACTTGCTAAAGCAATCTGTGTATCAACATCATCTGCTGGTACAAATGCAGAACCATTCCATTTTAAAACTTGGTTTGATGTAGGAGGTGTTGTAGTAATATCTACGTCAGCAATATCACCTATTGATGTGATAGTTTGTACTGAACCGTTTACCCACTTGTTTTGTGCAGTATTAAAGACTAGTGCTTGGCCGTTAGTAGGAGTAGGACAATCTACGTTTGATAAGTCAGTAAGTGCTTTATCAGGGTTGATAATTTGCCCACCTGTAACACCTGATTTACCAATGTATAGTTTATTAGTATCTGTAACGAAAATTGGTTCGCCGACTGCTGGATCTTGGCCAGTTAGTAACTGACGATCTGCTTCTGTTCCTCTTCTAATTCTTAAAGCCATTTAATGCAACTCCTAAGTTCTTATTAGTATTTATGCCTTATGCAAATGTTTTATTATTTACGATTTAGGCTTTCTTTTACGTTTTAGGAACTTTCTAGTCTCTTTTTGTATGTAATTTTTAACTCTAGCACTATCAACCTTAAATTCTACGTGTTTAATTACTGGTCCGTATTCGTTGAATAGTGCCCTTATTTCACGTTCATAATTAGCAGGACGATCTGGTTGTTTACACTCTACAATCCACTTTTTTCCGTCTGAAAATGTTACGTGAAAAGCATCGAGGTACTCTAAAGGAATGGCCTTAACCTTTATTCCTTTGAATACCTCGGGCCAATGTTTTACGATATCATCAGGTAAAAAGACCGGTCTACTCACCGTCTTTAGCCTTTGCTGTCTTCTTTTTAGTTGGCACTAATGCTTCTGCTTCTTTACGAAGTCTTTGTGCCTCCTTGAACATAGCATCGGCGTTAGATCTTAATGATTTTGCCAAGTCTTCATCACTTAATGCATTTGGTGTATTTGTAGCCGCTTGAGCCTCTGCCTGTACTGCTGGTGCAGATTTAGGCTTTACTTCTTGTGCTGTCGCTACTTCTTCTGCTACTGCACTACCACTAGCAGGTGCACCTAAATGGATTTCATCAATGCTAACACCTTTTTGATCGGCAATGATCTTATTAAGTTCACTTAACTTAATTGTTTGTGTTGGCGTTGGTGTCATCTCGATATCTGTTGTTGGTACCTTCTGTAATTTACCATCAGCATGAAAAGCCGCTAACATTGTACGGCCGTCGCCTAATGTAGTTCTTCCCATTGCTTCTGCTAATTCATATACAGATTGACCTGATGATGATTCCACTAACTTCATTAAAGAGTCGTGATCAGCATCTGATAAAGATGCAGTATCTACAACTAAACAATAACCACTGTCTTGTGGCACTGTTCTATATGCAACTGCAACCTTACGTTGATTTTGTACGTATCTTCCTACGTGTTTTACTTCAGCCATTATTGTCCTCCTGAAGGCGTTCCAGTCATAGCCTCTGCCGCATCTTTAGGTGATGCAGGTGCTTGACCTGTTGCCGGAGCACCAGACTTCTGTGCTTCTTCTTGTGCTTTCGCAACTTGGTTTAGAAATGTTTCTAACTTATTGTAAGTCGTTCCAACTGCCTGCATTTCATTTGCCTTGAAAGCACCACGTTGTGAAGCGACATCAATAATTGATCTAATAGTATTTAGATCCTGAACAGTTAAATCAACTGCTCCGCCAGTTCCTGGTGCAGGTGCATCCTTTTTTGGTGCTTCTGCCGCCGCCGCTGGTTTAGTATTATCTGTCGTCATATGACATTCTCCTTGTTTGTATATACAGTTATACTTATTTGTACTTTAAATGAGGACACGCCAAAACGAAATATGAAAGTTCTTTTGGATCCTCGAAGCCTATTTTGATACTATAATTTGGTCTTGTGTTTTTTGGATTCTTTTCAAATGTCTTACCAAGGAAGTATCTATTCTTACAATTTTGGTAAACCCATTTATCAATTGCTTCTTCCAAATTGTAAGCCATAGGAATCTCAATGTACTCTAAATTTTTTGTAGGTACATCAAGTTTCCTAATATTGAAATAATTTAATGGATTAGTTTTCATCGTAATGAGTAGTGATTCCAAATGGTGCTTCAGTAGTCTTATCATAGTGCGAGTGGATAACAAATACTGTATCACAGTAATCTGGATCACCCCAAGTATCCCAAGGCATACCATCTGTGAACATAATGAAACGTTTTGGTTCAATACCGTTATCCTTCATGTAATTCCAATTACACATGAAGTCAGTTCCACCACCACCTATAAGTTGATAGTTTGCCAAGTCATTGCCATTGTCAGCACTGAAGTCTTGTTCATTGTAAACCTTAGTATCAAAACACCATACCTTAATGTTATAGTCTTGATACTGACTCATAATATTTTGTACTTCTCCAAGAAATACACTTGCCTGTTCATCACCAATCGAACCTGACATATCAATTGCTATACAAATATCAATTGTTTCATCGTGATTCATACCTGGAAGAATAGCACCAGTGTGCCAGTTCTTTCTACTAGGACGTTGGAATGTAAAATCATTTTTGATTGTAGATTGTATCTGTTGTCTAAGAATCTCTCTCCAGTTCATCTTAGGTTCAGTCATGTCCTTAATCATTCTTTCAACTTCAGCAGGTAAGTTTCCTGCACCAGCGGCCTGTGCCGCACCTAGCATATTTTCTTTGATCTCATCACGTATCTTTTTAAGTTCTTCTTTAGAATAACTAGGCTTACCTTCTTTTTTATCTTTACCTTTTTTGCTAGGAGCAGGTGAATTTCCATCACTTTCTTTGTCCCAGTCAATGTGTTCGTCAAGCAATTTACCTAATTGCTTTAATTCTTCTTCATCATATTTTTTATAAATCTCATCATATACTGCTTCTGAAGTCCAACCTTCATATTTAAAGTCTTGGAAAATAGGAATGTCTTTTGGCTTTTCACCAATGTTATCTCTGACAAGTGTATTGTTTACAATATAGTCTGCCGCGATATTATGTACTTGCGGATCTCTGTCTTCACGTCTTGTCATATGGTCATATACACAATGAAGTATTTCATGTGCAATTACAAATTCAATTTCTTTGTTAGACATATTAGCAAAGAACGGAACACTATAAAATAAGTGTCTGCCATCTGTTGCCGCAGTAGGGCACCAATCTGTTGCTTCTTTAATTATTAGTCTTGTAGCCATGTTACCAAAGAAAGGATGTCTTAAAAGCAATCCTACTCTTGCTACAACTATCTTATCGAATACTTCTTTACGTAATTCGTCAGTTATTTCGATCTGTGGAGTTTCTACTTTTTCTAATGTTTCAATTGTCATTGTGCCTATTCCTTATTATGTTATTATAATACTATATTTAATGGAATTTGTCAACCAAAAAGATAAGGGGGAGAACCAAAATCCTCCCCCTAAATTGGTTAGGCTGATTGTGCCGCCGCAATATACTTTCCAAATTTTTCGTGGAATTCATCAAAACATTCGACTTCATCCGGATCAATTGGAAGTTGATATTGAGTAAGTGCAAGTTTAATACCCATGACAACCAATTCGGTTTCAAAGTTATTCATTGCAAAACTCAAGAAGTTATTTACTTTATCGTCAAACTTCTTATCCTTCTTATCGCAGGCTTCTTTAAGTTCATAACAAAGTGAGACTGTTAAGGAATACATGGCACTGATTTCTTTAGTCTCTAACTCCTTAACCTTACCAGACAATATGTCTGTTGGATTAGGAAGTTTTGAAGCCACCTTACGGTGTGCCATGAACTTCACAGCCAAGCCTTCGCCAACTGCACCACTAACAAGATCTGTAGTGGTATTCTCGTCATCGTCATCCTCTAGCAGTTCGGATACGAATGACCAAGAACGAGGTGTTGCAAAAGATCTACTTGGACTCTTAGGATCAAAGTCATACAAGTCTTTCTTTGCAAAAGTCAAATAACCTACAACGTCTTGGTGTATGTCATTAGCAACTGCCCACTGGAACCAATCATCAAAGTCCACTTTCATTTCTAAGTGAACAAATCTGTTTGCCAACGGAGCAGGCATTCTATATACAACACCTTTATCTGCTTCTCTGTTACCTGCGGCAACAATAAGAACGTTGTCAGGAAGTTTATAAGTTCCAACCCTTCTATTAAGAATAAGTTGGTAAGCCGCGGCTTGTACTGCCGGAGCGGCCGAATTCATTTCGTCTAAGAATAAAATAATATGCTTATGCTTCTTAGCCAATTTTTCATCTGGCAATTCAACAGGCGGTGCCCATTTCATTGTGTTATCATTTGCCGCATAGTAAGGGATACCTTTAATGTCAGTTGGTTCCCATAATGACAATCTAATGTCTATTACTAATGCTGACATATCGTTACCAATTTGTTGAACGATATCAGACTTACCAATACCAGGTGCTCCCCAGATAAAGATTGGTCTTTGTTTTTTGAATGCCCTTGCAATCGCTTTTTTGGTTGCATTAGGCGATACTTGACGGACTGCTAGATTTTCCATTGTTGTACTCCTTTTCTTTGTCATATTCAGTGCCTTATTATGTTTATATAATAGCACCTATTACTCAAAAGGTCAACCAGAAAATGCAATTTTTTTTAAAAAAATTACCAAAATAATTGTTATTTTACGTGTTCATTTGCTCTTTTTAGTGCTTTGGTAAGTCCGTATTTACGGACATCTCCACTAAAAAGGCTTAATTCTAGTGCTTTTTTCTCTTTGGTTACAATCATGCCACCACGGCCTAACCAATATGGACAGTCTATAAACTTATCCAAAAATATAATAACCTGTGTGGTCATTTCAAAATCTTGGGGGAAAGGTATATCGTAGGTTGTAAGTTCAAGTTTGCCTTTTACAAACTCAATACCATCATCGGTTAATCTTAAACCACCTTCTGATTTGTTTCTAGTATTCTGCCACCATTTAGGCATATACTCTGCTAAGGTCTGTTCGTTAATCGAAATGCCTGCTTGTTTTAGGAATATTTTGGTATATGTTTCTTTCCAGTTCACTTTACCAATCCTGCTTCGATCAGTCTCTTTCTGTTCGCCAGGTGTTGTTCTTCAATTTCTTTTTTGGATTGTCCTTCGTATGGTACTGCAACAGATTCTCTGATCATCCAATCACCCATCATCATATGTTGATCAGTCTTGGAATCATATATTTCAAACTTACCTAATATTCTACCAAACTTTCCTGTTGCATCTTTTATGGTGCATAATGTTTGTGTTGAACCTTTAGGTAAAAATCCTTCAACAATTTTCTTTGCATAAAGACCAAACTTCTTTTCTACTTTATCTCTTGTTCTAGATTCTGGAGTATCTATACCGTGAACCCTAACTCTTTCTTTGTGCATCCAAACACCAAATCCTAAATCAATATCGACATCAACTGTGTCACCGTCGATGACCTTTAAAATTTTACAACGATACCTATACATTATTTTTCCTCTTTGACTACTGTGCCTGTAGTTAGTTTATAAACTTCAAAGTCTTTAGTTTCAAAAAGGCTGTTAAGTTTTTTCGCTAGGTTATGTGCATGACCTGGATTAGAAAAAGAAACTTTCTTATATTTAGGTCCTGGATAGTTTGTTATCACATTACTTGTTTTTAAATTAAAGGGTTTGCCTTTATAAAAAACTGCCCATATGGCTTCACTTTGAAGAATCTGATCACTCTTGTAATTCTTCTTATTAACGTGTTCCAATATTACTGTTGGTTTTGGTCTGCTCATATACGTAATCCTATTAATTAACTACGTATATATTTATCTATAATGTGAGGATAGAGTACTATTCTTCTTTAAATCCGCCACCGTCCATAGAAACTTCAACTGGTGTTGCTTCTATTTTACCTACGGTGTTGCTTACAAATTGTTCTAAATTACCGTGTAAACGTGCTTCTATTTCACCTATAGTAAAGGCTAATTGTTTAGCCTGTTGTAAAGGCATTCTAATCTCCTGTTGATTAGACATATCAGCACCTTTTACTTGTTCTAAAAACAGTTGTAAAGGCGTCGTATTAATAGGTTTATTTGTTTGCATTGGCTCTACTTAACTCCTGTCTCATTACTATTTCAGTTCTAAAAGGCCCTTTAGACTCATAGTTTTCAATAGTAACTAGTTTAGGACAAAAACTTCTTACCCAACCTTTGTCGAATCTAATGATGTAATATCCTGCACAATACAAACTTTTACTTTTTTTACTTTTAGTAAACAAAGGCAGTTTACGTTTTACATCATACATTTGATTAAAAGGATTAACACTAGTTGGATATGTATGTACTTCCTTTTTCTTTTCTGTATCTTTATCGCTAATACTAGAACCCCAATTGATATCATTAAATGTGTTCTTTAGTTGTCTTTCATTTTCAAAGAAACTGGTTCCTGTGTCGCAACAATACATAAATGTTTTATCGTTGTTTTTTGTAAGTGTACCTACACGTTCACCATCTTCTTCAATTATCCAGAACTTTCCGTTAACGATTGGATTTGCTTTTAATTTTGTCATACTACATACCTCGCATTTAGTGGTTCACTGAAACTTTGTGCTTGTTCACTGATCTTAACCATATCATGTTTAGCACAGAACTTCATTAGTTTAATACCAACCTGTCCTACTTCTTTAGGAGTTTGAGTGGCATCTTCGATTGTATCATTTATAATTTTTCTTATGTTTTGTGGTTGTGCAGTTAAGTCACATAAAATTACATTACGTTCATAATCCTCTAAGACTCTGTGTTCTTTGCCTTCATGATCAACCCAACGTTGTAACATCATGTTATTCCAACTGTAACCTTTTTTATCTTTATCTGCAAATGCTTCTTGTAATCCAACTTTATTTTTTGTGCCTTTTACTCTTACGCCTGGATAAGCAGAAAATACATTATCACTTGTATCGCCTCTCATACATTTTTCAAATAATAACCATTGTGGATTAGGAGGCTCTTTGTCTTTGCCTGTTTTCTTATCAACTACACTTTTGCCTTTGTCATCAAAGTATCCTTCGTGTGTAATAGTTGTATTGCTTACACCATTGTATTGTGCAACGTTAGGTGCCACTAATTGTGCAAAGTCACCATCTGTACTAATAATAACGTGTTCATCATTAGGATGTGCTTGTACCCAACCTGCAATCAAATCATCTGCTTCTAAGTTTTCATTGTGTAAAACTGTACAATTTGTTTTACCTACAATAAAGTCTTTGAACTCATCAAACGTTTCCCAAAATACAGTTTCTTCTTCCTGTTGTGCTTCTGTTAATACTGCTCTTGCTTCACTTCTATTTCTTTTGTAAGGTTCATAAAAGTCTTTACGCCAACTTCTACCTTCCAAACAAAATACAACATGATCAGCATCAAAGTCGTTCCAAGCCTTTCTAATGCTATTGAAAGTCACGTGTAACGCCATACCAATCTTTTCATTAAGATTGCCACGTATAATGTGCCTTGCACGGAAAAATGTATTTGCGGTGTCTACGAGTATGTACTTCATGCTTTTATTATAACTGCCTTATGCTTCTGTGTCAACTTCTTTTTTTTGTTTTGCTAATTCTTCTGCCCGTTTTTTGTTTATTTCATCAAGTATTGCTTGATTCATAAAATCAACAGCCTTGAATTCTTTTTCGTCAAATGTGCCTTTTAATCTTAAATCGTATGCAATGCTCACTCGTTTTTTGGCTTCTGTGTGTTCATCAGTAAAGTGTGGACAATAACTAGGAAATAAAGTATTACCACCTTTCTGATTAGGCAATGATATCTTGCTTAACACATCATACGGAGAATGATATGTTGTTTTGCTTTGATATTCATCTAAATGAACATTACCACTTAAATAACTGTCTGGTTGGGAACCATGTGCATGGCTTTCCATTTTTTGTCCTTGCTTCATTACATTCGCCCAGCATACAATTTTAAGTTCTTTTAATTCAACTTGTTGTGTTGTGACATATTGTAAATAACTATATTGTAAAAATTTTAAAAGTCCTATTACTTCAGGAACATCTTTGTATCTATCAAATACATTATAGCGACCAAACCTAGTAGTAACATCATCTGGACCTAGTCCAGTTCCGCCACTATTGGCATATTCAAATTCTTTTAGAATGTTTTCTTCATCATCTTCAACTGTCTTTCTAACAACATCAACCTTCTCAGGTTCAGACCATTGCGTTAACCAAATAGGAATATTCCAACTAGGACTAAACTCCGTTTGTGGATGAAAACTTTTTATTCTAATCAAACTCATTTCACACTCCTTTTATGTGATTCGTAGTTGTTAACAAATACCCTAATCAATCTTGAAACATCCACTTCTTCAGTTTTTAATGATTTAGGATTTTTGAAACTTACTTTACAATCGTTTACCTTTGCATAGTTCATATTCTTTTCATCAATGACAATGGCGTCATCTGTGTTCTTACGCCAATCATGTGAACTATAACCTAACACATCAGTACTCATTACTTAATCTTCTTTCCAATATGACATAACTCTTTTAGTATCATTCTTAAATTTCTTGCAATCTTATATAGGAAAAATACTCCAACAATTAGTATTGCATAGTATGGTAAAAAGTACCACATAGATATATCCATCATTTATTTTACCTCCGATTTACCATCTCCGAGATTATCTGTTTTAATATAACCTGCTGGTCTGTCTGTATCTAAACCTTCTTCAGCAAGAACATTTCTTGCAATGTCCTTAAACCAACCATCAACAATCTCTTCGTTGGATTCGCCTTTGTAACCAGCATCAATAAGTTGCTCAATAAACTCATTGTTCCAATCTAGTTCAAAGAATCCGTTTCTAATGTTTTCTTTATTAACATGAGTATTCAATACGCCTACCCATGGCTTGCCATCTTTTGTGGCCTGCTCTTTTTCTTTAGCCATCATCTCCTGATGGGTAAGTTCTCCAGGCTGTTCTTTTTTGCCTGTTAACTTGTCTTTGACTTTGTTTAAAAAGTCCTTCATAGTTGTTCTCCGTTTATGTTCCAATGCTCGCCTTGACTCAACACACAATATGAGTTATAAAGCGGATGGTACTCTATTATTGTATATGTTTTTGTTTTTGGGTTGACCCATACTGAAAATGGCAAGTATGCCGCCATCTCAGATAAGCCTCCAAAACCATCTTTTACAGCCGTGGTCTGTATAGCAGTTGAAAAAAGTATTTCTCCTCTTTCAATTAGTGCTTCGTCCAATTCTGGCCATGTTGAACAAAGGACTGGCTTCTCATTCCATTCAGCCGCCTTTGTATCTGTGATAACGGCCACTGCCGTAAACAATACTAATATAAACAATAATAATCTCATAACAACACCTCCTACGTGCCTATTGCATTACCAAACAGATACACGTGGACTCTCGCCGCAACATTGTATCCTCGTTGAAAAGCCATTTTAGCAACGTCTCCGGCTGTCGCAGTCTGCTCTTCTTCTCTTGCGCCTACAGGCATAACCCATATAGGCCAGTCCACGCCAAGTGCTCTATATTTCTCTATGGCGCCTTCCATCTCGTCCCATTGTCTTTGTTCTGATCCAACAACAAATTTAAGTTGGCCTGCATCAGATACTTCTCTATATTCTGCTACAACTTCTGGAATAATTGCTTTTTTAGTTTGTTCACCACTAACTGTAAATAGTTTAGGACTACAACTAAAAAACACTTCTTCGTTAATATTCTTTACCCATTCTTTAAATTCTGGTTTTAGTTTTTGTGTACCGTTAGTTTCAAACGTCATCGAACTAGGCAAGTTGCCTTGTTTTTCTAATTCTTTGTATATTCCAACACTTGCCGCTTGTCCTGTAACCATCAAAGGCTCACCGCCTGTAAAACACAAATGTTGCTTTTGTTTACTTACAGGATGTAAAAATTTTCCTTCTGGATTAGAATCTGTTTTTAGTATATCAACAATCTTGTTTGCTAATACAGTAGGAGTTTCTTGTCCCATCAAATGTTTATATTTCTTTGCCCAAGTATAAGAACTATCACAACCTTTTTCCCAAACAGGAAGATCTTCAACTCTTTTTACTTGACTTACATCATAATCTAAAAATGGCAAATCATACGTTTCTGGATTAGTTGGATCTATTTGTCCAAACCCACTACATTGTAAGTTACAAAGAAAAAATCTGATCCAAGCAGTCGGAACACCTGTATAGTGTCCTTCGCCTTGAATACTGTGAAAGATTTCACTGTAATAATATTTCTTCTCTGCTTTGTCCATTGTTAGTCCTTCAAACTCACTAAAGGCTCATCAGTGTAACTATCATGATAATCACCACCTTTCATGAATTGCCTAGTAGAAGTTTCTTTTACAAACATACCGTTTTTCTTGCGATACGTAATGAACACGGCTTTTACCACTCCGTCAGTGTCACGATCAAAATGTTCTTTCATAGGTCCTTCCTTCATCATACAATCTCCTCAATGATTCCTAATACTTCTGCCAAAAACAGAATTGCTCCTGCACACATTAACATAAACCCAGAATCAGCAATAAAAATATCTGAATACATATTTGCTGACCAAAGCACGTAACCTGCGTAAATTACAAGTCCACTTGCTACAAATCTAAAAACACTTTTTACTAGACTTATAGCGAAGTGATTATCTCCTGGATCTTTTTTTGCTATCTTCATTGTACACTTTCTAAGTATGCAATCATACGTTCTGGAGTAGTCTGTTCGTATGGATCATCATCTTGTCCGTCATTGTTGATGCCTGGCTCTTGCCACCATTTCTCAATAACACCATCATTAATCACACACATATATCTCCATGATCTATTTCCAAAACCTCTATGATTTTTTCCAATTAACATACCCATATATCTTGTAAAGTTTCCAGAACCATCTGGAATTACTTTTACGTTTTTAATACCTAGCACTTCTGCCCAAGCATTCATAACAAATGTATCATTTACTGAGCAACAATACACTTCATCTATATTCATTCCTTTTATTGATTCATAATTGTTTTCAAAACCAGGAAGTTGATTACTTGTACAAGTTGGTGTAAATGCACCTGGTAAACTAAAAAGCACTACTCTCTTACCTTTGAAATAATCATCAGTAGTCTTTTCAGTCCATACACCTTCGTCGAAACTGCAACCTTGTTCCAGCACTACATCGCCTTCTCTGACTTTGAAAGTTGTTTTTGGGATAACAAATCCTTCCGTCATACTTTTTCTCCTTTGTTAAAATACTTCTTACTGTACCATTTATAAAAAGCCTTGTCTGTAAACAATTCGGCTATCTCACTTGCCGGTACTTGGTCGCTTCTAATACATACTGCGAGATCTTCATATTCATATGTGTCGACCTTACGTGTCATTTTTTTATCTTTATGATTCTCTGCTAATGTTTGAACCATTCTATCTGTTTTGTTCATTATGCTCCTGCTTGGTTGTATGCCAATAAAAGTCCAAACCCAAATACGGCTAACACCCAAATAGTTGGTAGGTTATCTAATATCGCCCATTTAATCTTATTCATGCTCTCCTCCTGGATCGCCTTTAGGCAAATAAACTTTAACTAGTTTACCATGCTTATCACGATACATTGTATAACTTCTGTTTCTACCTAAACTATGATAACCATTTAAAAAGTTAAAAGAAGAAGGACTTCTTTCTGCAACCTTGAATGTTGCCACAGTAACCACAATAGCAGTAATAAAGGCAATGTGTGCTATTGAACTGTAGGCAAATACTGCAATGCTATCTGCTATAAGTAAAGCAAATACGCCTGACCACATAAATGCTAACACCTGCATCACCATGTGTCTAACCTGTAAGTCTGGAATGTGTCTTAATGGATTACGTTCATAATTCATTACACCGTTCCAAGCATCAACTATAAATTCTCTAAGTTTGTATTGCATAACCATGACCTGTCCTTTCTACCTTGGTGCAAACTCTTGTTGAAGTTTAATATTATCCATAAACTCTTTCTTAGTTCCTGGATCATCATTAAATGCTCCTTTTAACACAGTTGTCTGTGTCAAACTACTGTGAGCACCTATACCCCTGTTCTCACAACAACCATGTGTTGCTTGTAAGTACACTCCAATATTAGAACTGCCTGTTGCTTTCTCTATCTGTCTAGCAATCTCGTTGTTAAGTTCTTCTTGTAGTGTTCCACGTTTTGCACACCATTGTGCAATCCTTGTGTATTTAGAAAGTCCTATTAAAGTTTCTGCGGCAATGATTCCAATGTATGCAACGCCGCTTACTGGTTGATGATGATGTGAACACATACTTTTAATCTCACTTCTAACCACCAACATACCTTTGTACCCATCATCTACATGATTAGGGAAAGCAGTTGCATTAGGCATTGGCAAATACCTACCGCTCATTATTTCATTGTAATACATTTTTGCTAGTCTTCTAGCAGTGTCTTTGGAATTTGGATCTGTGAATCTATCAATTAATAATCTATCAAGGACTAGTTCAAATGCCTCTGTTGCCTCATCAATTAAAATTTCTTTTTCGCCTTGTTTGATGTATTCGGAAATATTATCTCCTGCCCAATAACGATGGTTATTGTCCTTAATACGTTTTGTTATTTCTTCATATTTTTTCAATTTACTTCTCCGAGTTATAGACGAGGATGTCTCGACCTTTAATTCTATATTAACTATACAGTCTATTTAGGTTTTTGTCAAGTATTTTAGTCAATTAAAAATACTTTTTGAGCATTTCAATTTGATCATGGTACATTGAAATTATGTTCAATTCTTTTTCAATTGCCTCTAAAATATCAGGATGTTCTCCTACACCAGCCGCATTGTGAAAATAAACTTCAACATTCGCCTTGTGTTTTGCAATGTGACCTTCTGCATGAGCAATCATAGCCTCAACCATTTTCTCTTTTGGGTATGTCATATTATTGTCCTTTCATTTCCATTTGCGGGATAAACTTTTCCGCAATCAATTTGTGTGTATCAATGTCATAGTGTTCATCGTCAATGAAGCATTGATCCTTATCTTCTGCTTTTAGAAATTGATCCACAGTTTGATGGGCCACTGTTGCATACGAACAATCTCCAAACATATTTAAGTCTTTAGGCAACCATGTTTGATCGTTAATGGCAAATATTTTCAATTTTGCTTTATTTTCTTTGCATAAACGAGTCCACATATATACTTCTTTAAAAAATGCTCTTTGGTTTGCAAGAGTCATTATTTCATGCCAAGCCTTTATTCTTTGATAACCTTCCGTTTGTAAATTTGGTTGTTCTAAATCGAAAGGTTCAAACCTAAGTGCAATAGATGGATCTATTGCATAATCTCCTTTTACAGTGATTCTTCCGCCATCAAAACTTTTTTCATCTTCTAACCACATTTGGATATTCCAACAATCTATCTTGTCATGGCGTTCTTCTAGCATCATGTGTCTTTCTAAAGGAACTAGATTTTCATAATGACAGGGATTATGAAAACCTATTCTAAAACGATTCCAATATGTTTGTTGTATTATTACTTCATCTATATCGGTATAGTTTTTAAATAGAAATGCTAGTCGTTCACTATAATCATACCAACCTCTCCCAGGACAAGCAAATATGGCTCCGTCCTTGTTTTGATTGTTTATGTAATATTTTGCCCAGTTGTTGTCATTCCAACGATCACGTGTTTTATCTTTGTGTGCATAACTATAACCAGCACTATGACTACAACCTATGACAGCAGTTCTCATTGATCAAATAACTCCATTTGTAAAAGATCATTCTTTGTAGTAGTAGGTAAAAAATAACTGTCTTTTGTATAGTTTCCTTTAGATGGAATAACGTGTCTTACTCCGCCTTTAGGATCTTCCATGTCACCTTTACGTCTTGGAATTAAATGAACGTGTGGCCACATAATAGTCTGACCTGCATCTGATCCAATGTTTTGTCCAATGTTGTATCCTGTGCAATACTCTTTGTCTACCCAATCATAACCCCAGGCGTATGCCGCCTTATAACATTTTGCTAAATCTTCCCAGGTTTGTGTTTTAGGTACAAAAAGAATGTGTCCTTCTGTTACTGGATATTTGTCTTTGAATACTGTAAAATCCCTTGTGTCGATTAAAACATCTTTCCAAGGTATATCTTTAAATTCCATAAGTGTACTCCGTTATTGTTAATATTCACTTACATTTTCCCAAGGATACACTAACCAAACATCTTCTTCTGCTTTGTTAACTGTGTCTGAATAATAGTCTACTTGGTCAAATTCGCTTGATAGGTTTTCAGTAAGTGTACAGAATCTTACTGACTTACCCCATACTTGATCCCACCATGGATCATCTGGTAAGCAACTACCTTGCCAATCTTCTTTTAATGCTTTAAAAGTTGCTCCTGTATCATTTATATCATCTACTATTAAAATCTTTTTGCCTCTTGCGGTTGTAGGCATTTCTCTTTCTTTAAGTCCAAATGCTTGTTCGGCCAATGCTGGATTGGAATCAACTACCTTATCATCATCACGTAAACTTATTTTAATTGCATCTGCAGGAATATTAAGCATATTACTTAAGATAGTAGCAGGGACATTTCCCCCTCTAGTAATACCTAAAATAAGATCAGGTTTCCATGCACTATTATATAATTGTACTGTTATTTGATGACACATTTTTTCTATGTCGGACCAACTGTAATATTTTTTCTTAATCAAAGTTTTTCTCCACTGTAATAGGTTCATTGTTGTTCTTATCAACTATAATATCAGTACCGTGCTGATCTGCATTTACAAATTTTAATGACGGCACAAACCTTGGACTACTCCTAAAGCCTGTTGCGGTATGTTGTACTTTACTATTGAAAATACAAAATCTACCTGGAATAGGAGCGATACTAACAACTAAATGATCTGGATCACCTTCGATGTCATTTAAAACGTATCCTTTTAAATCTTCTTTTGTTATAAAAAACTTTGTTTCACCTTTTTCGTTTGGTTCCCATTTGCTATTGCAATAATACAATAGTGTCATATCACAATCATCATCGTGATAGTAAGCATCTTCATTTGTGCTAAAGAAATTTAGATTGCTTCTCTTATATCTATAACCTTGTAATTCATCTAATTTGTTTGTCTCTAGCCAAAGTAATTGCCAGACGTTTGTATCTTCGAAACTAAAACATTGTAAACCTGTTGGTGGATTTTCTGGATTATCTTTAGTACCCCATTTGAAAGGAACATTTTGTATATCCTTTTCTAACATACTAATTAGATTAGGTTTGAAAATGTCATCATATGTAACTATCAAATCATTAAAGTAACTTGTTCTTTTCATACCGTTGCTTTATCTCTTTCAGCAAGATAAGTTTCATTGTGTATCCACTTACCATTTTTAATAAATCCCCACTCTTGTACTTTTTTGCCCATATAAAATAAACTCCAGCATGGTAGTTCATTGCCGTTTTCATCCTTGGCAAGTTCTAGCCTATGCAGGTCTGTAGACTTACGATAGCGGAAATGACCTGGTCCTCTCCAGAACTTGCCTTCAGGGGTATGTTCATAATACCCTCCCTTGAGAATTAAAGTCGCATAATTCCAAGGATGATCATGTAAGTCGTCAAGGTCGCTTACAAGAATCTTGTGTAACGTAATGTTAAACGGAAAGTTCTTTCTATCTTTTAGAAACACGTACCACCTAATCAAATAAGGTACTTGATTGCTTCTATCATAAATTACTCTTCTTCTATTTTTAAAAATGTTAAACATTTTTCTTTTGTCCACTTCTATAATCGTCTTTTACTAAATTATATATCTCCACAAATTTTTCATATTGTATTTTTAATGCAGGATAATCTTTGATCATTTCTTCTATCGTATGTTGGCTTGGCCATCTGTCTTCAAAGTCAAATGAATAACCCATATCAGCAAATCCTGTTTGTCCATTCATATCCAGTGTTATAGTACCATCATCGTTCGTCATACTATCTGTATCAAAATTTGTATTAAATGTGTATTCAGTGCCTGTATCAGTAGTAGGGTCTAGATTTCCTAAACCACTTGATCCACTGTAGGTAACTGTGTACGAATTATCTGCCGATGCTATTGTAGAGTGCTTTGCCACTGAAATACCTTTCTTTTAATCTTAATCTTTGTTTTTGTACATGACCTACAAAGTCTTTGTAATTTTCCATGTAATTTACAATTCTCTCAATCACAAACTTTTTATTAAGTTTATAAGTTTCAAAATCTTTTGTCCATTCACTTGGATACTTGAATTCATCAATAGCCATTTCTTGATAACTTAATCTATCAGGAACCATTGGCAAACATTCAACAATAGCACCTTCATACCAACTGATGCCTAAAGTTTCTTGTAGGTTTGCACTGAACATAAGTTTTGCTTCACCTAATAAGTTGTGATACTCATTTTTACTTAATTGTTTCTCTTGGCAAACAACAAATTCATATTGTGGCAAACTATCTTTTAAATCATAGAATATTTCAGGTTGCTTTTCTGGAGCAATTCTATGTGGAAATAGTATAAGGTTTTTCTTTGTCATACCTCTATACATTTCGAAACTTTTATCTAAATATTCCATAGGCCAACCAACACGTTGTACTTTTGTCTTGTCTGTTGTAAGTCCAACATAGTTGCCTAATTCTTTAAATGCATCAACAAAAATGTTTATATGAAAGTCACTTGCAAAGAAGTTATTGTCATAGCATTCAAACATTGAACGTTCTGCATTTCTAACCCAAGGTTTGTCTCCAATCAGTCTTCCTAAAAAGTCCGCAGGATCGTAACTGCCGGCGTGCCACAAGCCACCCACTTTAATTTTAACTCCGAGCAGTTCAGCCATATATTTAAGTTGGATAACAGTAGGATTCCAAGCATCAGTATAAAGAAAGTAATCGCCATCTTTAATTTCGCCATTACAAAACTTCTCCCCAATGATTTCTAGTTGTTTGCTTTTGTAAACATTTGTTCCACCAAAGTTAAGAAACGCCCCAGGTGTTGTTGCCTGAGGCGTATCTCCTCCACTAATAACTTGTACATCTTGATTAGTTGCATGACGCAGTTGCTTTGGAAGATACTCCTTCCATTGCTTTGTGTATCTAGTGTCTACTGCTTCTATATCAACGATGTAAATTGTCATTAGTTATACCTTCTTTTATTAAACTTACGTTTTGGTTTACGTCTTACTGGCCCACGTAAGAATGCTTGATAACTCTTACTAGACTTTTTATATAGGTCTGCTTCATCAAACCTATAACCTTCAAATCTACAGAAGTTTTCAAACTTCTCAAGGTCAGTAAAGATTTGAACCACTTCGGGGTTATTGTCGAAATACTTACCCACGACAGTTTCTCCTCTTCTACTTGTTATACTCGATATGAGCACCATTTTCTCCATCTTCAGAAATATCTATGTGAACTTCACGTCCAGGATACTTCTCATCGATCTTTGTATAAAGATCATCACTCATCATCTCACATGATTTATAATCAAGTTCTAACGTTTTGTCATCATATAACCTCTCTAACCAACGTTTAAATTGTATAAACTCTATATCTCTATCATTGTGTGTAACTGAAATTGCTACCTTAAAATGAAAGATATGTCTATGTGGATAACCTAAAAAACTAACATCGTCCCAGTCGCCTGTTGCTAGTTTAGGATCATCAAGTGCCGCAGGATATTTGTGGATACCTTCTTTTCTAAAAGTAACCCAAATCATTCTCTTTGCAGTATTCATAGTCTTTGCTTTCCTATCTTTTTCAAATTGTTCTTTAATTAATGTATCTGTTATACTCATTAGCATACTACCTTTTACCTTATTTGTCAACCTCATCTGCAGGATTATCATCATTGTATTTTGTCCAATCAGTGAACTTATCCCTGTCCAATAAATCATGAACCTGATGAATCCAAACACCTGCATTTGAATGATCAAAATCTGCATCATCAATCTTTATACAAGCATTGTAATTTAATTCTTTTATGTGTGGAAGTTTAACACTTATTTGGCTTATGAAGTTTGTGTTTTGATTGAACCCCATTTCAATTACCCAATCATGATATTTTACATCATAATCTAAAGTTACCAAATATTTTTTGTTAAGTAATCCATTTACAAGATCTTCCCAATCTTCTTTAGGAACAAAACTTTGGTTAGCACCCAAGTAGATATGATCAACATAATGTTTTTTTGCTTGTTCTAAAACTTCTTCCAAAGGCCTACAACCTACAACAAATAATGTGTCCATATCAAAAGCAGGAGTCTTTTCTACTTCAAAACCTGTGAAGTAAGTTATACCTTCTTTTGTTCCACTTGAGTACTCACGTTTCATATTATTTTTGTCCTGCTAGTTGATCTTTTACTTTTAATTTTTGTTTTTTCAAATTTACAAGATGTTCTTTTGTACTCCAAGTCCTATCACCTTGTCTTTCAAGTTCGACTTCAGATGCTTTATCATCTAAAAATCTATGTAGGTCTTGTAAACTTTTTGTTTTCTTGCTCATTCTTCCTGTTGCCATTTATTATACCTCCTCAAAAAGGTTAGCAAACTGTGTACTTGCGTTCACAGTCTTTTTGCCAGTTGCTCCTCTAGTTCCAATGATACTCATCCAGAACTTAGAAAATTCTTCTATCACTGCGTTTGCTTCATCTCTTTTGTCAGTTGCGAATATTGCCTCCACAACATCTCGAAATAATACCCTGTCAAAGGACTCTTCAACAAGCATTGCTGGAAGGATTCCTTTGTCGTATTGTCTATTTGCTTCTTGCACTGCATTAATATGACTCCAAACATTATGTCCCATTTGTATAGCATAGGAGAAACTATCCCAACTAGTTTTTCCTTCTTTACCTACTTTATTCAAATCACCTGGATTGTAAATACAGATATCTTTTGCAGTAAGTCCTTTTGTAATAGGACTATCTAAGAAACTTCTGTGTTTACCTTCACGTACAAATGCTTGACTAAAAGGAGTAGTATCAGTTGCAAGTGCCTTATCATCAATGCTAGGCACCATTCGATACACCCATTTAGTTCTATCACTTGTTTCTAATTCACAATATATTTGTCCGTTAGCAGTTGCTAAGAATGGACTTGCACAATCAAATGTAATTGTAAAGTTTTCATTATGATACTTTCGAACTGCTCTTTGTATGTCAGTAAGTAGTGTTGCCCATTCTAATTTACTTGTTCCTAAGAAGTGCATAAAGTCATGCACACCTTTTTCTAACAATCCATCAAAACGTAATGCAACCAATCTTTTTAATACTAGATGTACATCACACATATTCTGACCACCCATTGACCAACCATTAAAGTGTGTGCCTGGATATTTCTTAGGATCACAATAGTCTTTCATCTGTTGATACCAATCTTCAGCATCTGCATGATTTTCGCCTTGTAATACATTTAAGAACTTACAAGCACCAGTTCTGTTTTGCATAAAGTAATCATTGTTTATGCGAGTGGCATTTACGGCATCCTGATAATTTGTTATTCCTGTTGCTTTTTGTCCAGCAGGTGATCTTGATACCCAAGCAGGAATATCAAGTATCATACCATAATCCATATATGCATCCATCCAAGTAAGGACTTGTTCACGTTTCTTTTTTGCTTTAGGGCAGTTAGGATCTTTCCAATCACCTTCC
>MDTE01128376.1_pt1 | contig 29768 bp, 28 predicted proteins | sample 811231 | NCBI WGS metagenome assembly MDTE01 (sample SAMN05326651, study PRJNA326480) | marine metagenome | isolation source: seawater | place: Indian Ocean: Red Sea | collected 2010 | reverse complement strand
TACCACCTGACTGGCGTCGTACTTTCCGATCTTGATGTCCTCCTCGCCGAGGCGTGCGATTACGAAGGCCGAAAAGGCTGCGGTGAAGCCGTCATCATTCCGCACTACACGACAGAGACGACTGAAGAGGGATGGGGATTCTGCTGCGTACGTGCCGCCGAACTGGTGGGCGAGGACACTGCAACGGCCAAGTTGGCACTGGAACCACACCGCTTGAATTTTCCCCACGCAGTAACCGTGATGCAGGTCGCCATTGAAATGATGGAAGGGCATCCAGCTTTGGAGCCGCCCTCGGAACCCACGCGGGTTCCTTTGTTGATGGCGGTGATGAGTCAGGACCCGGGGGATATTCCCTCCGAAGTGGAATCCCATCTGAAAAACGGCTTCAAAACCTTGAAGCTCAAGGGTGGTTGGGACATCGAAGCCGATCTGAAACGCCTTGCAGCGGTTCAACGTGCCGCTGCAGGTGCCGCGGCCATCCGTTTCGATGCCAATCAGGGGTACACCAAAGAGTCGGCGCTGGAGCTGATGCGCAGGATCGTTCCCGACGGAATCGAAAGCATCGAGCAGCCGTGCACTGCGGACGACTGGGAGGCCAACACCGCCGCCGCCGCCGCCGCCCCTGTACCCTTGAAATTGGACGAGTCGGTTTACGAACTCGCAGATATCGACCGCGCAGCCAAGGTAGATGGCTGTGGCTACGTAAAGATGATGCTGGTCAAGCGCAACGGTCTGACAAGGTTGCAGGAAGCCATGGAACGCATTCGCGCCGTGGGTCTGTCCTCCGTCCTGGGCAACGGCGCGTCCACTGACGTGAATTGCTGGGCGGAGGCGTGAGTCGCTCGCCACACTATCGATAACGCTGGCGAAATGAACGGTTTCCTGAAAAACCGCGAACAGCTGTGGCGCGAACCGCTGAAATTCGAAGACGGTGCGATTGTCCTCGAACCCGGATTCCGGCCAACGCTGAATCACGAATTGGTGGACCGTCTCAGCGTGACGAAGGAGCACTTTGCCTCTTCAGCGGGGGACAGCTAATGTCAGTTCACTAAAATTCAGGGAGACACCATGACCGGCAATCTCATCGTAACTGGTGGAGGCCGCGGTATCGGCGCGGCGACGGCCCTCATGGCGGCGGACCGAGGCTACGACGTGTGCGTGAACTACGTCACGCGCGGCGATCGAGCCAATGAAATCGTCGAGAAGATAAAGGCCAAGGGCCGCAATGCCATTGCCGTTCAAGCCGATGTTTCGAAGGAAGCCGACGTGAGTCGCATGTTCGAGACCGTCGACAAAGAGCTCGGCACTCTCAACGGCCTCGTCAATAGTGCTGGCATCACGGCCGGAATCAGTCGGTTGGACGATGAACGCGTTACCGAAGAACTCCTCGCAAACCTGTGGGCCATAAATATCAGTGGGACGATACTACCGTGCCGGTACGCGATCCTGCGAATGTCGACTAACCATGGCGGCAGCGGCGGCTCTATCGTCAACGTCGGCTCGATCGCTTCAAAGATCGGGGCTGGCGGCGTGTACGTGGACTACACCGCGAGCAAGGGCGCCATTGACGCCTTCACCATCGGATTGGCCAAGGAAGTCGCCGGCGAGGGCATCCGGGTGAACTGCATCCGCCCCGGGATCACCGACACCGAGATCCAGCCGCCGGGCCGGGTCGAGCAGGCCGGTCCGAACCTTCCGCCTGGGCGCGCGGCGGAAGCGCACGAAATGGCATCCGTGATTCTGCACCTCATATCGGACGAAGCATCCTACGTCTCCGGTGCCATTGTTGATGCCGCCGGCGGGATGTAGCGTTACATTCTCGCCGTCGCGACGGCATAGACGTTTCGATGCGCTTCGACAAATGCATCAGTGATGCTGGGATAAGGCTCGTCGCGGGTGGACTTGACGCCCCATTGCCGCACGTCGTTGTCGAGGTACGCACCACAAAAATGGATTCCCACCACCGCCTCGTGGGTTAGAGCCTCCATGACGTAGCGTTTGTAGGCGGCATCACCACATCGGCCATGAGAATTGGTAGACCGGTGCGCTCGGCTAACGACTATCCTGGACCCTTGTCCGCCCATTCTGCGAGTAGAGCAACGGCGGAAAACATACCGCGCACGGCCAGGCACATGCGCTCCTCGATCAAAGCACCACTCTCATCGACGGTGCCCAGCCCCGGGTTGATGAAGATGTTGGCGTCATCCGTGCCGGACGGGATGACGCCGGCGCCGGCCATGACGATATCGATGAGATTGGATCCCGCGATGCGATCTTCGTGGGAAAAAATGGGAACGCCGAACGACCCATTCGCCCACGTGTCCTCGTAATTCACTTCGACGCCACCGAAATTGTGGGATTTGGTGATCCGGACGCCCTCTCCCAGAGAATTCTTCACCCGCGCGTACTCGTCGACGATGATCTCGTAAGTCTCGTCGACAGGGCGGGTCACGCGTTCCGGCTCATCACGCAGGATACGCAGGGCAGCAAGCTGACCGCTCATCGCCTCCCGGCCGGGATCGAGGGAGACAGTCATGCCCTTGCCGTGAACGGCGGTCGTGCCATAGCGCTGGCTGTGAACGCCCATAGCGCGCCGCATCTGAACGATAGAGTCGGCCCGGCCGATGGCGAGCCCCGACGTCGGCGCCCAGGCGACTTTGTCCATACTGTAGACCATGACGTCGGCGCCCAATTTACGCGGGTCAGCACCGATGAAGGGAATGCCGATGGCGTTATCCGCCACGTAGGGAACGCCGAATTCGGCGGCGATATCGCCGAGGCCCCGCTGCAGTACCGGCACACCGTCCGCGTCCTTGGCCTCGTAACCGTAGCCCGGCGTGTCATAGGCGAGCGACACCATCGCACCCAGGAACTCGGAGTGGATTTCCGCCGCCCGACGCAGCTTTTCGACACTTGCGTCCGCATCGACGCCGAGCAGCAGCGGGCACGAATAGGCCTTGATGCCGTGCACGTCATAGCTCGCGCCTTCGAGCGGCACGACCACGATATCGACATTCTCAAGCCGCCGGCCCGTGATACCCAACTCCCCCGCCGTCGCGCCACGGTCGGCAAACACATCCTTGTAGCGCGGTGGGAACGGGCGGCCGTAGCTGAGATGGTGCTCGATGTGACGCTCGTACGGCGAGATCATCCGCACCCGATAGGTATCGCCACGCCCCATGGTTGGCGGTGATACGAGGCTCTCATAAGTGGTGAGAAGCGCGCCTTCGCATGTGCTGGTGGGAACGGCGTCGTAGTCGTCGCCGTAAACCGACTTCACGACACGGCGGATTTGATCGCCGTAGTATTGGACCGGACGCATGTTGGTCGCGGCCTCCTCGATAGCATCGAGAACGTCGCGGCGAAGCGTGCCAGGATAGCTCGAGTTCGCGCCCGAAAGTCCGATGCAGCCTTTCAGGTCGTCAGGCACACCAACATCAGCAGCCACCTTTTCGCCGTCCGCAAGAATCTTGTTCCTGTTCGCGTTCAGGAACTCATACAGGTCCAGCCGATACTCGAATCCCGACATCACTCTTCTCCCCCGCCAAAAGGCGCGGGCCACTCACTGATCCCAACGCCGCGACATTCAGTACAGCATAGCCGATCCCGACTACTCACGCGCCAACACTCCCGCTAAGCTATTCGAAGAGAAGCGGGACGTTTGGTAGGTAAATCAAGCAGATGCGAGAATCATTGGAGATATAGATCGGCGCGGTCGCGGCATCCGTGACGGGATTGCTGTGGCATACGGATGCCAACCAGCTCCCGAAGTGGCGAGGTTTGGCGTTACGTGCGACCCGGATCGCTTATGCTCTCGTCCGGGACATGCGCGAGGGACAGCTCACGCTGCGCGCCATGAGCCTGGTCTACACGACGATCCTCTCGCTCGTGCCCTTGCTGGCGATCAGCTTCTCCATCCTCAAGGGCTTCGGGGTCCACAACCAGGTGGAACCCATGCTCCTCAACCTGCTGGCGCCCTTGGGCAACAAGGGCGTGGAGATCACCGAACGCATCGTCGGCTTCGTGGATAACGTGAAGGTCGGCGTCCTCGGCTCGTTGGGATTCGTGCTGCTGTTCTACACCGTCGTTTCACTGATGCAGAAGATCGAGCGAGCCTTCAACTATGTCTGGCAGATCAAGTCCGAACGCAGCATGGGCCAGCGTTTTCGCGACTACATCAGCGTGCTCGTGGTCGGCCCGTCCCTCGTTTTCGCATCGGTCGGCATCACCGCCTCGGTCATGCCGCCAAGCGCGGTCGAAGCGCTCTCTGCTATCGAGCCGTTCAGCACCCTGGTGGAACTGGTCGGCCGGATCCTGCCCTACATGATGATCATGGCGGCCTTCGCCTTCATGTACATGTTCATCCCGAATACGCGCGTGCAACTCCGCCCCGCCCTCATCGGCGGCCTGGTTGCCGGGTTGCTGTGGAACAGCGTGGGCTGGGCCTTCGCTTCGTTCGTGGTGTCCTCGGCCAAGCACACGGCAATTTACTCAACGTTCGCGACCCTGGTCTTCTTCCTGATATGGCTTTATCTGGGATGGCTCATCCTATTGATCGGGTCGAACATCGCCTTTTACGTCCAGTATCCGGCTCGTACGCTGGCCAGCCGGGAAACTACGACCATCAGCGCCGAAGCCCTGGAATGCCTCGGTTTGCTGACCATGCAGCACATCGCGCATCGGTTTTACGCCGGTAAATCCGCCTGGACCGCTGAAGAACTGGGTGCTCGTCTCAACGCACCGCAAGAGGCGCTCGAAGAGGTCCTTGCGAACCTCCAGCGCCATGGTCTGATCGTGGGCACGGCCGCCGACCCTCCCGGATACGTTCCGGGTAAGCCACCGGAGACGACAGCGACCAAATCCGTTCTCGATGGCGTGCGCGAAGGTAGCGCAGATGCCGAACGCCGCGACCACGCCCTGGCTGCTACGCCCGTGGTCGCTGCATTGACAGAATCCTACGGCTCGGCGGTCAAGGAAGCCTTGGCAGGGCATATGCTTAAGGACCTTGCTGAAGCATCCGATACATCACCGCAGGATATCCCGGAAAGTAAGTCGCACTCGCCCACACCCACAGGTTAGACTCTTGTTGGTATCCGAAAGCCTGAAACATTTTCGGCGGAAGTTCTCCGCCAACTCGCGACTCAACTGAAACGGCAACGCCTCATGTCCAACGATGTGACTCTTCTCTCCACGACCCAGCTTCTCGATGCCTTTAGGGCCAAGTCGCTCTCCCCCGTCGAGGTGACCGACGCGGTCCTCGCACGCATCGAGGACTTGCAGCCCAAAATGAACGCCTTCGTAACCGTGTGCACCGACGTCGCACGGAAGGCCGCAAAAGATGCCGAAGCGGCGCTGTCGAAAGGTGAAGGCGGCGCTCTCATCGGTGTTCCGTTCTCCGTTAAAGACCTGGTGCCGACGGCGGGGGTGCGTACGACATTCGGCTCAGCCGTTTTCAGCGAGAACGTTCCCGCGCACGATGCCGTTTCCGTACAGCGGCTGAAAGAGGCAGGTGGCATTCTTCTCGGTAAGACCACCACACCCGCCCTCGGTCACAAGGCGATCACTACTAGCCTCGTCTCGGGCATCTCCCGCAATCCCTGGAACCTGGACCGGACCTGCGGCGGCTCCAGTGGCGGGTCGGCAGCTGCCGTCGCCAGCGGTCAGGGGCCTTTGGCCATCGGCACCGATGGCGGCGGGTCCGTGCGAATTCCCGCAAGCGCCTGCGGCATTGTCGGCCTCAAGCCGACATTGGGCCGCATTCCGCAGGAATCACCGGCTGACCTGTTCGGCACGCTCAGTTATATCGGGCCCATGACCCGCACCGTGGCCGACGCCGCGCTGATGTTCGCCATCATGGGTGGGCCCGATGCCTGCGATCCCTGGGCGCAAGGCCAGCCGGCCATGCCCGATCTGTCCATCACCAAAGACGCGTCAGTACCAACGGACTTGAAGGCGGCGTGGTTCCCCCTGCTCGGCAATTCAGCATTGGACAACGGTGTCAGAACCGCCGTCGAGGGGGCTGTCTCAGTCTTTACGGACCTCGGCTTGAATATCGAGCTGGAGGAGGATGTGTTGGAGCCCGGCGATGGAATGTGGCGTACGATCGGTTATTCGGCCCAGTACGCGCGGATGGTACAGCACCTCGAAGCCACGCCCGATCTCATCGACCCGACACTAAAGAAGAACATGGCGGAAGGCATGAAGGTTACAGGAGTCGATCTCCAGAAGGCCCTTTTCGCCCGCAGCAACATCTACCGCACGATCGAGAAGATTTTTGCCAAGTACGATCTGATGATCACGCCGACGCTCGCCGCTCCGCCTCCCGCTGCCGACTTCGACGCACACGAGGAGATCGTGATCGAAGGTAAACCCGCCGGCAAACTACGTGCTGCCTGGTACGCATACACCCATCCCTTCAACATGTCGGGGCATCCGGCGATCACGCTACCGTGCGGATGGACGGACGATGGCCTTCCCGTCGGCGTGCAACTCGTTGCGCCGTGGTACCGTGAAGATCGGCTGCTTCAGCTCGCCGCGGCCTTCGAAGAAGCCCAGCCCTGGGCGGATAAGTGGCCTAACATGTAGTTACCCCTCTCGCGGGTTGAGAGATAAACGATCGAATGACGCAGGAGTTCCCTCTCCCGTGCTCGGGAGAAGGTTAGAGTGAGGGCAATAAATGAGATGCCAGCAGGCCTCTAGCCCTAGCCGACGATGCAGATCCTACTATCGGTGCTGCAGGCACGCAGGAAGGCCAGGAGATCTTCCCGCGCGAGTGCGATACCGCCCTTCGTCGGACTGAAGTCCGCGTCCGCAACGTGCAGGAAGACCGCGCTGCCGCAGCCCGGAACGATGGGACGGTCGTTGTATCCCATGACGACGACGATGTCGTAACACCCGTCCTCGCGCCACAAACTCTCCGCATGACCGGCATACGGCAGGGATACCGGCTGATTGTAGGCTTCGTCTCCCGGATCGGCGCACCACGCGCTCGACTGCTCGAGCAGCGCGCAATCCAGAACCGCCTCCGGCGCATCCTCCCGATCCGGCCAGAAGAGCACTTCACGCAAGGCGAAACAATCCATAGGCGTCGCTTGGTCACCTTCACGTTTGGACGCTGTGATACCGGTGGCGCCAAGCGCTCCACCGGCTCGGGGTTGATCGCTGGTTCAGGGATACTGTCATCGTCAAGGGAGAACACCGCGCCGTGCCGCTTCCGGTGCGCATCGATGGCGGCGGATTGGGAGATCACCCGGATCCACGTCGCCAGGGAAACGCGCTCCGGGTCGAAGGTACGCAAAAGGCGGAAGTCGTTGCGGCAGAGCCGTTCGAAGACGTCCTGAAATGCGTCGGCTACATCGTCCTCGGAACTGCCCGACCGACTCATAACGCGCCGGAGCGTGCCGTACACGACGGGTGAATAGGCCTCGACAAACCTATCCCAGGCCTCTTTGTCACCGTCGATCAGCAACGGCAACCCCGACACATCAAAGGAATAGCGCCTCATGTTCATTCGCCCCCCGGTATCCGTCGCCGCACGGTTACGGAAACTTCATACGAGGCGCGGTACGAGTGGGCGGCTGTGCGGAAGGTCGTGGCGGTGAGTCGATCGACCGGACACGAGCACCAGGTCGCCGCTTCAGCTGTTTGCTCTTCTAGCTATCCGGATTCCGATTCTTCGGGACTGAACATCTGTACGTTACGTCCCCGTACCGATAGAGCGGCGCAACGCATGTGCCATCGTCTGCTGGAACGCGGCTAGGCAGAAATTAACCATCTGCGTTCACGGACCAGTGAGTCCCATCGCATATGAGCTTGTCGGGGATACCTGACCCTAGACGCAACGTAAGTAAGAGTACGGTAAGGATTCGCGGCGCTGGATTGCCAGTCAGCGCGCCGATTTCCGGGTTGAGGCGATGCAGGCTATTAACCTTAATCCATGAATTCGACGTCCATCTCGAAGCTCAGTCCGCGATTGATCGCGCGTAGTGAACCGGCCGTAATTACCGATCGGCAGATTTTACCTGCCACAAACTTGCGATTTGCCCTAGCTGGAATTTGCCTTGGCCTGGCGCTGGTTCTGCTGCCCTTCCCCGGGGTTTCCCAAACGGCTATCGAGCCGCGTACGAACCTCTATGGCATCTTCGATGTCCCGGCGGACCGCCGCGCTTTCAACGCAATTGATGCTCTGGGTGTCGGCTGGGTACGCCAACAGTGGCAGATGGGAGATCCTCGATCAACGCGGAAGCTCGACGTGCTCGTCCGAAGCCTTCCGATGCTCATCACCCGAGGGGCCGGACTCTGGCTCACGATCTACCACCGCGACCGCTCGAACGCGGATGAAAGCGGTACGGTGGGATACGCCAGAGCTGGGCGGGGCGGATTCCCACCTGTGGATATGAGCCTCTACCAGGCACGCCTGGAGGAAGCGGTCCGCTCTCTCACTGGCGCCATCCAAGGCACTGGTACATCTCCGGGTAAATGGCTAGTCATCCAGATCAACAACGAGGTCGTACCTCGAGATGTCGGCGGACAGGACCGTGCTAGCCGCTTCTGGCATGGCACGTCGGATCAATATCTCGCCATCCTGGGCGCGGCCTATGAAGCCGTGAAGCGGGCTGATCCAAACGTACCGGTTGCCGTCGGCGGCATTTCCTCCGCAGCGATGGAGCTGATCCTCGATGGAGAACAGCGCGTGGCGCACTGGTATGACCACTTGTTGAGAGAAGGCAGTTTCGATTGGGCGGACACTCATCTGCGTCATCGCATCGACGACATCCCTGCGAAGGTGGCATGGGTGCAGGCGCGCTGGAACGGCCCTATCGCAGCTACCGAAGTTGCGGGCCCCGACCCGCGAGTGGAACCCTATTCGGAACGTGGTCAGGCCGAAGACCTCACCGCGCGGATGACAATTGCACGTGACAGCGGGATCGACAGGTTGTTCTGGGCCGGGTTGGCGGAGAACCCCCACGTTGCCGAGATTTACCGGAAAGAAGGTTTGATCGAGCGCGGAACGTGGCGGTCCAAGGCCGCGTTTAGCGCCTACATGCAGCTTATCGGCAGGCGCTAACCCGCCCCGAGATCAACTGGACCGTGGCAGAGTGACCCCAATCATACAATCGCGGCTGACGAGTTCGACCAACTCCTCCTCGGACATTCCCTCGGTGCCGTCCGGCCGCCGGGGCAGAACCAGATAGCGCATATCCGCTGTCGAATCGTGAACCCGAATCTCGACATCATCCGCCAGCTCCGTGCCGAATTCCTTGAGGACGGCTCGTGGCTCCCGGACAACCCGGCTGCGATAAGCATGCGCCTTGTACCAGTCCGGCGGCAATCCCAGAAGCATGCGCGGATAACACGAGCACAACGTACAAACGATGACGTTATGCACCTTATCGGTGTTCTCCACGACAACGAGATGCGTGGCGGGCATGTCGATACCCAGCTCGTCGACGGCCGCGGTTCCGTTTTCCAAGAGACGCGCCTTGTATTCGGGATCGGTCCAGGCTTTGGCCACAACCTTTGCACCGCCTTCGGGAGACCGGCTGTCGACGTTCTCGATGGCCGCCCGCAATTCATCGGCCGTAATCACGCCTTTCTCGATAAGTAATTCACCCAACGCACTCCCCATCAACTGGTAGTAGCCCATGGGTTCGGAATCGATGTCCGGCTGGTTCGGGTGGGGATGGTCATGGTCATGACCATGATCGTGGGTGTGTTCGCTCATATCGGCCTCTTGATGCTATGCGGCTGGTTCCAGCCAATGCTCGTAGATCTCGATATCAACCGTATCGTTAGGATTCTCGGCGTAGTCGTCCCACACTTCTTTCTGCAGGAACCTGACTCGATAAAGGGGCTGTTTGGGAGTCCCGTCGCGCCCGTATGCCAACTCTTCAGGGTTCCCGAATTCGCCGCAGATGCGCTCAACCACGCCTGTCTTGCCGCGAATGTACCAGGGCGTGCGGATATGACCCGGCGGATAGGCCCGGCGGACTAAAACGCGCTCTCCAGGGGCGAACCTAGTCATCTTCAAACCGCGCTTTATCCCGCTCTTCAATCTCCGCTATCTTGCGGCCGAGTTCATCAGCGGTGATCACGCCCTTTTCCAACATGACGCCCGTTACAGATGCAGTCCAACGCTCATAATAGTTGAGCTTGTCGTAGGCTTCCTTGCCCAGCGCCTCGATACCCCGGCGCATCTCATCGACCGAAATCAACCGGCGCTGCTTGTCCGCCAACAACAGACGGATGCCGTCGATGCGTTTTTCCCAGAAGCCGTGCTCGTGCTCCGAAAAATCGACGGAACCCGCAGGCAATCCTCCCAGATCGTGTGGTCCGCGCATCTCTATATCTCCAGAACAGGCTGTGAGGCACCAATCGGCTGGCGCATGGACGCAACAATGGCCCTGATGTGCTCCACCGAGGGTTCGCGAGGGCTGTAAGGTACATTGCCGCTCTTCATGGCTGCCTCGATGATGGTTTCTCGTTCCTCGTCGGTCGTGACGATTTCGTCCAGGCCAATATCAAGATCCAGTTCAGCCCGAATTCGCGCCACCCCTTCGGAAGGCGTCTCGCTGCCAAGGATCTCGGCAAGAATCTGGCCCTTTTCACCCAACTCGGGCTCATTGTAGGCAATGATCGCAGGTAGAGCGAGCGCGTTCGCCTTTCCATGAACCACATGGTGGATATTACCCAGCGGAGCCGCGATCGCGTGTGCAAGCCCCAGTTGGGTCGAATTGAAGGCCACGCCCGCGAGCATCGAACCGATGTGGCAATGTCCTCGCGCCGTGAGATTGTCACCCTCGCGGTAGGCTACCGGCAGCCATTTGACCAAGCGCCGTATTGCGTCGAGCGCATATGGATCCGACATGATGTTGGCGCCGCGCGAGATGTAGGACTCGATGGCATGGGTCAACGCGTCATATCCGGTATTGGCGGTCACCGAAGGCGGCGCACTGAGCAGCAGTTCCGGATCGAGCACCGCGAATTGGGCGGTCATATTCTGGGAACGATAGCGCAACTTGATGTCCGACCCCTTGAGGCCGATGACGGCCATCTCAGAGACTTCGGACGCTGTGCCTGCCGTGCTGGGCACACAAACCAAGACCGACCGGTGCGGTTCGTAATAGCGCTCGAATCCCGCCATCTCTTCCACGCTACCCGGGTTCGACAACAGAATTCGGGCGACCTTAGCTGTGTCCATGGTCGAACCGCCTCCAACCGCGATGACCATATCGGGCTGTTGATCTTCCAGGACCTGACGGCAGGCCTCTACCGTTTCAGTATCGGGTTCCTGTATCGGCACACCGTGAACCTCGACGTCGATCACGTTTCCAAGCACTTCACGCACGCGCGCTTCGAGGGGTCCGCCGATGAAGAAGCCATCCATGACGACAACCACGCGTTCGACGTTTCGTGCCTTTGCGATCTCTGCCAGTTCAGACAGTTTTCCCGGACCGAACAGGATTTGCCGTGCTGAATGGCGAAAGAAGAAAGGTTCGGGTGCGCCGTCGAGTTCATTTGCCGCCATGAGAGCCCCTTTCGCTTACGCCGCGCCGCCGTTGTGGATCATCCGCCACAACTTTTCCCGCGTGGCCGGCATGTCGACATGATCCACACCGTAGTCCGACAACGCATCGACAATGGCGTTGATGATTGCGGGTGGTGAGCCGATGCAGCCCGCCTCGCCCGCCCCCTTGATGCCGAGCGCGTTATTCTGGCACGGAATTTCGTGGTATTCGAAGTCGATGTACGGGACATCGTCGGCTCGAGGCATGGTGTAGTCCATATACGACCCGGTCAGGAGTTGTCCCGATTCCTCGTCGTATACCGCGCCTTCCAACATGGCTTGCCCGATTCCCTGAACACAACCCCCGTGGACCTGTCCGGCGAGCAGCAAGGGATTGATAACCTTTCCCAGATCATCGGCCACCGTGTAGTTCACGATCTCGATGGCACCGGTATCTTGGTCGATCTCAATTTCGGCGATATGGCATCCATTGGGATACGTGAGCCCCGGTGGGTCGAACTCATGACGCTCGGCAATACCGAAGCCGAGTTCCTCCGGTAAGACGCCCTGGGTGTAGGCCTTGCCAGCGATTTCCTCGAAGGTGACGGAACGATCGGTCCCTGCGACCACATACCTGCCGTCCTCGATCTCAATATCGGCTTCGGCGGTTTCCAGTAGATGGGCGGCGATCTTCTTGCATCGCTCCACCACCTTCTGCGCAGCTCCTTTCACGGCGCTACCACCGACGGGAATGGAGCGCGAATAGCCGGTACCCCGCCCGTAGGGGATCAGGTCCGTGTCGCCCTGGACCAATCGAACCCGCGCGGGATCGAGACCCATGGTCTCGTTGATGATCTGAGCGTAAGCCGTCAGGTGGCCCTGTCCGTTGTTCTGCGATCCCACGAGAACCGCCAAACGGCCATCCGCATCCACGCGCAGTTCCGCCAGCTCGTCGGCACCGCCGCCGCATGCCTCGACATACGTCGCCATGCCAACGCCTCGCAGCTTGCGATTGTCCCGCGCTTCTTTCTTGCGCGACTCTGACTGATCCCATTGAGCCCGGTCCATGGACGCCTGCATGACCATCTCGAAATCACCGCTGTCGATGCTCTCGTCCATACAAGTGTCGTAAGGCAGGGCATCCTTGGGTACGAAGTTGCGCCGCCGGATTTCATCCGGGCTCAATCCCATCTCGCGCGCCGCCGCATCCACGACGCGTTCGAGTGCGTAAGCCACCTCGGGCCGTCCTGCACCCCGATAGGCATCCACCGGCACCGTATTGGTAAAAACGAGACGGACGCGCACATGCGCGACCGGCATCGTATAGAGACCCGTATAGAGGTTTGAACCCGCTGCCGTCGGCACCAGGGGCGCCATCGTCGACAGGCACCCGCCCATGTTAGCAATGGTGTCGGCGCGAATGCCGAGGAATTTGGCATTCTCGTCCAGAGCAAGTTCAACCGTGGTCACATGATCCCTGGAATGGGAGTCGGACAGAAAAGCATCGGAACGATCACCGATCCACTTCACCGGACGCCCGAGACGCCTTGCCGCCCAACAGACCAGAACGTACTCGGGATACACCATGACCTTCATTCCGAAACCGCCACCGACGTCCGGCGTGATGACGCGAAGATCGCTGATTGGCACCTTGAGAGAGGGCGCCAGCCAGTTCCGGGCGAGATTGGTGCCCTGGGTCGTGGCGTACAGCGTGTATTTTCCCAAACCCGGGTCGTAATCGCCGAGTGCGCCCCGTGTTTCCATCGCGTTCACGACGAGGCGGTTGTTGATGAGGCGCACGGTGGTGATGTGATGAGCCTTGGCGAACGCCTCATCCACGCCCGCCTCATCACCTTTGGTCCACGTACAGCTAACGTTGTCGACCGCATCCTCCCAGATCCGTGGAGCACCTTCTTCGATCGCCGCTTCGGGATCGGTGACAACCGGCAGGTCCTCATAGTCCACGATGATCAGGTCGGCAGCGTCTCGTGCCTGAGCCACTGTTTCGGCCACGACGAAGGCGAGGTTGTCCCCCACGAAACGGACGGTATCGGAGGCGAGAAGTTCGCGCGGTGGCACGACAATGGGTGCAGGCGCAACAGCACTAGCGCCGGGAGTATCGAGGTGTTGGACGATGTCATCCGATTCGATATCGGCGCCCGTGTAGATGGCTAGAACACCCGGAGATTCGAGAGCTGCCGTCGTATCGATCCCACGTATCCGCGCGTGAGCCACCGGAGAACGCAGCACCACCGCATGCGCCTGACGAGCCAAATTGACGTCGTCGAGATAGTTACCCTGGCCCGAAAGCAATCTTGGGTCCTCGACCCGGCGGACCGCTTGTCCAATTCCGAATTGTGCCATCCATTCCTTCTCGAAGGTTGTGGGCCCGTAAAGCCTGATAAATGATGTTGGCGCCGGTCGCTATTGCCGTTCAACACGGCGCTGGCCCGGCGCCAGATCGAATTATAAGGGCTGCCCGAGTGCGGTCAAAACGTCGGGGGAATCAGCATGTCGATATCAGCCGGGAGGCTCGCATGAATTCAGTCAAGCCACTCCTGTAGGACGTCACCCATGTAGGAATCGTGGTCCGCGACCTGAAGTCCGCGCTTCGACATTACACCGAAACTCTGGGACTTGGACCTTGGCGCATTTATCGATATGCGCCGCCCAAGCTCACCGAGATGCGTATCCGAGGTCAGGAAATCCCATACAGCATGGACACCGCGATCTGCTGGTCAGGAAAGTTGATGTGGGAGTTGATTGAGCCGCTCGACGGCCCGACGATCTACGAAGAATTTCTTGAGGCACACGACGAAGGCATCCATCACGTTCAGGTCCGCCACAATGGCTTCGACTACGAAGAGCATGTCAACGCCTTTGCGGAACGCGGCTACTCCATCCTCATGGAAGGAAACTATGAAGGTGCCAAGTTCGCCTACTTAGATACCGAGGATCCGTTAAAAACGATCATCGAAATACGTGGCGCACCTGACGACTGGGTGCGACCCGAGCCTGATTCGTGGTACCCTGCTCCGCCCGAAGCCCGTTCGGATGATGCTTAAATTTCAAAGGTTTATTGCATGACAGCCCTCAACGAATTGACCGCAAGCGAAGCCGGCCAGCGCATTGCCGATGGAGACGTCAGTTGTGAGGAACTGGTGCGGGCATGTCTCGATCGGATCGAAGAGCGCGACGCCGACGTGGCAGCCTGGGTCGTGGTCGATCCCGAACATGTCCTGGAACAGGCTCGAATGCTCGACGCCAGTTCCGTGTCGGGCCCAATGCACGGTCTTCCAATCGGCTTTAAGGACATCATTGATACGAGTGATCTCCCCACGCGTTACGGATCGCCGATTTACGAGGGATTCGTGCCCGAAGCCGACTCCGCCTGCGTCGCGCTGGCCCGCGCAGCAGGTGCAGTGATCTTCGGGAAGACGGTGACGACGGAATTTGCGGGGCGACATCCCGGACCGACGGCACATCCTCTAAAACCCGAACACACGCCAGGTGGTTCGTCCAGTGGCTCGGCGGCAGCAGTAGCCGACTTTCACGTGCCACTGGCCATGGGAACGCAGACCGCGGGATCGATGATCCGACCCGCCGCCTATTGCGGCGTTTACGCACTCAAACCGACGTTCGGTCTCTTCAGTATGGCCGGCGTCCACGATCTGGCGGAAACCTTCGACACTTTGGGTATCATGGCGCGCTCCATCGAAGACCTCGCTCTATTTCGGTCGGTTCTGATGGCAATTCCCACGCGTCCCTTCGCCGTGGTCGATTCACCGCCGCGGGTGGGATTCTGCCGGACGCCGATGTGGAACGAGGCCGACCAAGCCACACATGATCACCTCGAGGCCGCTGCAACGCGCCTGGGGAAGGCCGGCGCCCGGGTCATCGACCTGAATCTGCCAAGTGACTTCAACGACCTTTTGCCGGTGTGCTGGCGGATTGTCGTGTTCGAAATGGCGAGATCTCTTGCGCACGAGAAACACACAAGGGCTGATGGCATCTCCAACAAGGCACGGCAGATGATCGCGGACGGTGAGGCCACTTCGCTCACCACCTATCTCAACGATATGCGCAATATTGAGCGGCTACGGATCCTGATTCATGAACTCATGGATGATATTGACATCATCCTGACACCGGCCGCCGTGGGAGAACCTCACGTCGGGCATGCCGACACGGGCCCCGTCACCTTCAACTTTCTGTGGCACATTTTGAATTTGCCCGCCATGAACATTCCGGCGTTCACGGGCCCTCAAGGTCTGCCCATTGGCGCGCAGGTCGTGGCCCGGCGATATGAGGACGAGTCGCTTCTGCGACATGCCGCATGGGTCGATCAGCATATCCGCGGTTAAATTCGCACAGTTCGTACAGAGTCAGCGATACTGTTTCACACTGGATCTGGTATTTCTGGAGACTGTGAATACTAGATATTGAATCTAGGACAGCGATCGAATTTTTGTCGTTGGCCCATCGAGACGGTATGCACGGCGGGGAACTGTTGGATGCGAACCGAGAGATGCCGGGCCATACGGTCCTCCAATCCGCCGACGTCGACCTCGATCTCCTGAACGGGTTCGTGACCCTCGACGACTTCACTGGTGACACGCGAGGGCAAGGCATCGCGGATGACGAACAGCTCCAGCACGCGCGACAGCACAGAGATCTCCGGCTCAGCGGTCACACGGTATCGGTAGGTGACGGAAGCGCCGTTCGTTCGCCGGCTGGGTGAAGGCTCAGGATTGGGGGATGACATTTTGAGGGAACTCCTTTTGCACTGCAGAAAGTCGTACGAGAGGGGGCCGGCCAAGTCCGCTGACCGGCCGGGTAATTCGTACGAGCGCAGTAAGTCGTTCAGAACCCCAAAACGTGGCGGCGGATCATGCTAAACCGCGGGGCTCTCGTCAACCGCTAATTCGTGCAGGAAGCCGATTCCGGGCGGGCATCATTCGATGCGGTCAAGGACCCAGGCGGCGTCGGCGAGGAATTGATCGTCGTGATATTTGCGACCAATCAACTGTACACCGATGGGGAGGCCCTGCGGCCCTGTGCCGGCCGGCAAATTGATGCCGGGACTGTGCAGAAGCGACCACATACGGTTGAAGTTTGAACTTCCCGTTGGATATCCAAGCTTTAGCGCCTCGCCTACGGCACTCGGCGTCAGGACGAGGTCATAGGTATCAAATAACGCATCGAATTCGGCTCGAGTCGCTGCGGCATCGATTTGAGCCTGGTTATAGGCAGCAAAGCTGGTCTTGTGACCCTCGGCCATGAAATCCCGCAGGGGCTCGCTGATGCGTTCGCGATAGTGTTCCCACTCATAGGCGCGCCAGTGTGCGAACTCGAATTGTTGAATGGTAATTGCCACGTCGGTGAAATTGTCCAGACGACTGGCCATTGCGGGCTCCTCCACGATGGCGCCGGCGCCCCGCAAGCCGTTCGAAACATTCTCGATAACAGTATGGGTGACGGGATCAGCCTCCTCCCAATGGCTGGTGCGGATGAGTGCGATGCGCGGGGGTGCGTCCGCGGGTCTCGGCGGCGCAGGTTCAGCGCCCAACAGAGCCTTCCGCATGAGCGCAGCATCCGCCATGTGGCGGACCAGGAACCCGACAGTGTCGGTGCTCGCCTGCATGGGCATGAGGCCATCCGTCGGCATTTCACCGTGACTCGACTTGTAGCCGATAATGCCGCAATGCGCTGCCGGGCGAACCGTGGACCCGCCGGATTGAGTTGCCAGACCGATCGGCATCATCATGTCGGCGACGCCGGCAGCTGAGCCCATGGACGAAACACCCGTCGTATGCGCGGTGTTGTGAGGGTTTCTGGTCTTTCCCGGCCAGAAGGCAATGAACTCACTGGTCACCGTCTTACCCAGAATTACAGCACCGGCATTGCGCAACAGCGTGATAATGGCCGCATCGCGCCCGGTATTGTTGCCGGCGTATATCTCCGAACCAAAGGTCGTCGGCATGTCGAAGGTCTCGAAGCAATCCTTGATGCCGATCGGTACGCCGTGGAGCGCGCCACGAACGGGACCGGCATCAAGGACTCGTGCCTGTTCGATCGCATAGGTCGGGTCGAGGTATTCGAACGCACCGATTTCGGGTTCGCGTTCCTCGATTCGTGCCAGGCACGCCCGCGTCACCTCTTCAGCCGTACAGTCATTGGAAGTGATAGCCGCCACGACCGCCGTCGCACTCAGTTCGTTAAGGTCCATCATGGGATTTCGCCTTGAGTGAGTAAATTTTCTGCCCGGCAAGAAGGGAAGCTAGTTCAGGCGTTCCAGAATCCACTGCGCGTCGGACAACAGGTTTCGGTCAGCTCCGTGCCGGCCGACCAGCTGGACGCCGACCGGCAGCCCCTGTGGTCCCATGGAGACCGGCAGGTGCACAAGCGGCACGTGAAGGAGCGTCCAGAAACGGTTGAACATGGCCTCTCCGGTCGGGAACGTGCCTGCCAATGCTTCACCCGGTGCGCTGGGCGTGAGGAATACGTCGTATCGGTCAAAAAGAGGATCCAATGCCGCGCGGCACTTTCGGCTCAATTCGACCGCACGCTCAAAATCCGCGTAGTCCGTTGCCTGCCCCTCCTCGACATGTTCCCGAAACACATCGGACATCTCGTCGCGATATTGCTGGTACTCGTACGCACGTGCCTGGGCCGAGCCAACCGGCATGATCGTGCCGTGGGCCGCACCCAGTTCATCAAATCCCTCAGGCATGTCCGGTTCTTCGATCCTGACACCCGCCTCTGTCAACGTTTCGACAGTGCTCTCCATGACCGCGTGCACGATTGGCTCGGCTTGGTCCCAGTAGCGTGTGCGAATGAGTGCCACGCGCGGCGGGCTGTCAGTGTCGCGGCTGGCGATATCGGGCGAGTCACCCAATAGGGCGCCACGCATCAGGGCGCAGTCTTCGAGATCCCTAGTCAGGAACCCCAGTGTGTCCAGCATCTGACCCAGCACCATCACGCCATCCAGCGGCAAATCGTCAAAGGTCGGCTTGTAGCCAATCACGCCGCAGCAGGCAGCCGGACGAATGATCGACCCTCCCGTCTGCGTGCCGAAACCCACAGGGAACATGAAATCCGCGGCACCCGCCGCAGCGCCCATGGAGGACACGCCAGGTGTATGATCGATGTTGTGCGGGTTGCGCGTCTTGCGGGGATGGAAGGCGGCAAACTCGCTGGTCACCGTCTTGCCCAATATGACCGCACCGGCCTGACGGCAAAGCGCGACCGCGCTCGCATCACGCTCCGTTGTGCGATCACCATACGGGTCGAACCCCCAGCCCGTCGGCATGTCAAAGGTGTCCATGATGTCCTTGATCGCTACCGGAACACCGTGAAGCGGACCACGAACGGGTCCATCATCGAGTACTTTCGCCTGCTCGATGGCGTAGGCGGGATCGAGGTACTCGAAGGCGCCCACCTCGAATTCGCGTTCGTCGATTCGCGCCAGGCATGCGCGCGTTACGTCCTCAGCAGAGCAATCACCGGACGTGATGGCATCCACAATTGCCGTGGCGCTAAACCTGTTGAGTTCCGTCATGTGTCGAGGAAAGCCTAAGCCAATCGATCACGGACCCATTGGGCATCCGCGAGCAACTTATTGTCCGCACCATGACGGCCAACGAGTTGAATTCCGATCGGAAGTCCCTGCGGTCCCGACGCAACAGGCAAACTGATTAATGGTACATGGAGCAGAGTCCACAAGCGACTGAACATCGGGTTGCCCGTGAGGCCACCGAGTTCGATGGCCTCACCGACGGCACTCGGGGTGAGAAACAGATCATAGCGATCAAACAAGTCATCAACACCCTTGCGGCAACGGATGGCGAGGTCCTGCGCGGCAACGTACTCACCGAACGAGATCGCCTGCGCCTCCTCAGCGAAGGCGCGGAAGACATCCGTCAGGCCCTCGCGGTGATTACGGATCTCGAATGCTCTTCCGCGCAACGCTTCATATGGCATGATTGTTTCGTGGGCTTCGGTGAGTCCATCGAACCCTTCGGGTAATTCAGGCTCTTCGACGATGGCGCCCGCATCCGAGAGCTTCTTGGCTGCGCTTTCCACAACTTCCCGCGTGATCGCTTCCGCTTCGGGCCAGTGCTTCGTTCGAACCAGCGCAATGCGTGGCGAGTCGCTCTCATCACGAACCTGCATCTCGGCGCTATCTCCCAGCAGGGCCGCCCGCATCAGCGCCACGTCTCCGATTTCCCGGGTGAGAAATCCCAGCGTATCGAGGGAATTGCAAAGCTCCATCACGCCGTCCAAAGAGAATGTTCCCGTGGTCACCTTGTAACCGACGGTTCCACAGTGCGCGGCGGGGCGGATGATTGAGGACGCGGTCTGGGAACCGAATCCCACAGGGAACATGAAATCTGCGACCCCGGCTGCCGACCCCATCGACGAGGCACCCGGAGTTCGGCCGATATCGTGAGGATTTCGCGTCTTGCCGGGTGAGTAACAGGCAAACTCACTGGTCACGGTCTTGCCCAGCATTACCGCCCCGGCGGCGCGGCAAAGCGCCACACACGCGGCATCGCGTCCGGTCATCCGTCCTTCGTATATTTCCGAACCCCACCCGGTCGGCATATCGATGGTCTCAATAATATCTTTCACACCAAGTGGCAGGCCATGGAGGATGCCGGCAGAGGGACTCAGATCAAGGGCGCGCGCCTGATTCAGAGCGAGTTCCGGATCCAAAAACTGGAATGCCAACACATCTTTCTCGCGTTTTTCGATGTGATCGAGACAGGCTTTCGTTACTTCTTCGGCGCTGGCCTCCCGGGCGGCGATCATCGAAACCACTTCTCGCGCCGACAACTCGTTGAGCTGTGTCATGCCACCAGTCCCTCTAGCGATCTCTGCCCGACAAGATTAAACCAATCGGTCCCACATCCACTGACCATCGACCACCAACTGGTTGTCAGCATGATGCCGCCCCATGACCTGCACCCCGACGGGCAGGCCGTTCGGACCAGACCCCGTCGGGAGATGAAGAGAGGGCATGTGCATGAGTGTCCACATTCGGCTGAACAAAGGATTTCCCGTCGCGTTGATCCCCGCGGGCGCTTCTCCCACCGTGCTGGGAGCCAAGAGAACATCGACGTCCTCGAATACGCCGGCAAAACCGGCACGGCACCGGTCGGCCAGCGCGATAGCTGAGATATAGTCGTCATACAGCGTAGACAACCCGGTCTCGACGATCTCGCAAAACGTCTCACTCAGTTTGTCGCGGTGATTGACGTATTCCCAAGCGAATCCACGGGCAATCTCGAAGGCCATGATCGTATTCTGAGTTTCGGAGAGATATTGAAAACCATCAGGCATCTCCGGCTCGGTGACAATGGCACCACCATCCGCAAGTCGATTTGCGGAGTCTTCGACGACATCACGCGTGGCGGCTTCGGCTTCATCCCAATGCGCAGTCCGAACAAGGCCCACGCGAAGTGGGCTGTTGTCCCCGCGCGGCTCGGGATCGGGATCGTCATTCACGAGGGCGGAGCGTACGAGGGGAATATCGCCCAGTGATCGCGTGAAGAAACCCGGAGAGTCCAGGGTTGGTGCAAGTGGGTTCAGACCGCGGGGATCAAACCCACCTCTGGTCACTTTGTAGCCATACACGCCACAGAACGCCGCCGGGCGAATGACCGAGGCCGCTGTCTGTGAGCCGAACGCCAGCGGCAGCATATTGTCGGCGACAGCGGCGGCAGAGCCACTCGACGAACCTCCGGGCGTGTGGTCGGGGTTCCGGGGATTGCGGGTCTTGCCAGGGCTCCAGTAGGCAAATTCCGTCGTCACGGTCTTGCCGACAATGACCGCTCCTGCTGCCCTGCACAAAGCAACGGCGCTCGCATCGGCGCCAGGCCGGTTGCCCTCATAAATGGTTGACCCATAGGCGGTCGGCATGTCCGCCGTGTCGTACGTGTCCTTGATACCGACGGGAACACCATGGAGAGGACCGAGGCGCGGTCCATTGTCCAGTTGTCTCGCCTGTTCGATCACATAGTCGGGGTCGAGATACTCGAAGGCACCGACCTCGTCCTCCCGCGCGTAGATCCAGTCCAGGCATTCCTGCACCAGTTCCTGAGCACTCGTTTCCCCGGATGCAATGTCGTCCGCGGCTTCCCGGACACTCAGGTGCGTGAGATTCACCATTTCTGTACCGCCCCGCTACAGCCGCTATTTCAAACGGTCATAGATCCATTGCGCATCACTAATCAGTGTACCGTCCCCATGTGTGGCTCCGACCACCTGAACGCCGATGGGCAAGCCGAGATCACCCGTGCCAATGGGGAGAGTCACGGAGGGTACATGCAGTAACGTCCACATCCGGCTGAACAGGGGGTCACCGGTTGCCTCCAGTCCTTCGGGCGCCTCTCCCGGTGCACTCGGCGCAAGCAGCACGTCGTAATCCGACATCAATTCCTTCAATTGACGGCGACATTCGATCGAGCGTGTCTGGGCTTCACGGTAATCCTGATATGAGATGCTTCTACCCTCCTCCATCAGCGCCGTGAACTGAGGGCTGAGCTTGTCAGGATGGCTCGTGTACTCGTAGGCACGGGCGCGGGCCGCATCGAATGACATCACCAGCTTGTGCGTATCGGCGAGATCCGCAAATCCGAGCGGGAGGTCTGGTTCAGAGACCTCCGCCCCCTCCTGTGCCAGCCGATCGGCCGCACCCTCTAGAACACGTTGCGTCGCGGCGTCCGCTTGATCCCACCAAGGTGTGCGAACGAAGCCGACGGTTGGCGCAGCGCTGTCCGCGCGTGGCGACGGGGAAGCATCACCGATCAAGACTTCGCGCATGAGCGAGATATCTTCGAGCTCCCTACACAAAAAGCCAAGTGTGTCATAGGACGAAGCCAACCCGCAGACACCCTGGAGATCGAAATCGCCTGTCGTCGCCTTGTAGCCGATGGTGCCGCAGTAGGCCGCTGGGCGCGTTACTGAAGCGGCGGTTTGGGAGCCGAAACCGATGGGGAACATGTGATCCGCCGCGCCCGCAGCCGAGCCCATGGACGAGCCACCCGTGGTATGTCCGAGGTTATGAGGGTTCTTGGTCTTACCGGGGAAAAAGTATGCGAACTCCGTCGTCACGGTCTTTCCCAAAATGACCCCTCCCGCCTCTCTCGAGAGCGCGACGCAGCTGGCATCCGATATCGGGCGCCTGTCGGGATAAATTCTGGAGCCGTTTCCAGTCGGCATGTCGCGCGTGTCAATGATGTCCTTGATGCCGAGCGGCACACCATGCAACGAACCCTTCACCGGTCCATTGTCGAGCGCACGAGCCTGATCCAGTGCGTAATCCGCATCAAAATACTGGAATGCACCGACTTCGGCCTCGCGTTCCTCGATACGCGCTATGCAAGCCGTGACGACTTCCTCGGAGCTGGCCTTCTTCGCGGCGATCAGATCCGCAACCTGCTTCGCACCAAGTTCGTTGAGATCCGCCATTACGCCGCCTCCAATGCAGTAATTGCGTCGCGAAAAACACTCATGGGAGTTGAGAACACGCCTCCAGCCACCCTTCCAAGTTCTCCCTCATTGTCGAGAACACCAAGGCTGACCACCGGCTGACGATCACTCTCAACGACGGTACGTGCCGCCATCCCGACGCACAGACTCAGATCTCCGAAAGCAGGGTGCACCGCCGCCAGCAACAAGCCAGGCAGTTCGAGCCCACCGTCGGGCATCAAGTGAAGCATGCCTTTCTTCTGCTCTGGTGCAAGATTCATCGCCATCGCACCAAATCCCAGGGCATCGACAATCGCAGAATCACCGATGGCGCCGAGGGCACGGTCTGCCGGAATATCCTCGGGCATCTGGTGGTTTGGAGGATCGGCGGGTGCTGCGAACCATTTACCCGGAAGACCGGCCACCTGAATCCCCGCCTCGGCACCGTTGCCTCCTGAGCCGATCACGAGACTGCTGTCATTCGTACCGGACGCGGCACCGAGCATGCAGCGAGCCGATGCCATCCACAGATTCAAGAAATAGCTGGGGCTTTCCTTGATGAATGCCGCCGCCTCTTGAGCAGCTTTACCCTCGCGCAACCTCGGCTCCAGAATCGCAGCCAGTGCTGCAGTGGCCGCCGGGGTCCTTCCATGGCAATCATCACCGGCCTCCATGCCCGTCCTGGCAATCGGCAATGTGGGTATGGCATCTCCGAATGCGCCGGACAAAGCTTCCGCAAACTGGCCATTCAACCAACGCACCAGCTCCAGCGACTCCTCCGTGCGGACGCCGAGCCGCATGGCACCCGCGCTGTTACCACCGTTAATCGGTGTGTATGCGGTACGCCCGTCACCCGCGCTGTCGGCGATCTCCTGCAACATGAATGAGGAAGTGACGCAAGCCGCCAGTGGCGTCACCACGTCGTAATCCTGGGCAGGGTTCAGTACCGCCTCACCGGACAAAATCATCTGTTCGGCACTATCGAAATCGCTGGCAACGCCCTCATAGACGAGCGCGACAACAGCAGAATTCAGAATGGGCCTAGTAATATCGGCTGGCTTCGCAAACGCTGGACCGGCATGCAGGATCGTGTTCTTGTCCAGGCCAACCGCATCAGACGCTGGCTTGATCCGCCGGAATGAAGGTTCTGCCGCAAGAACCTTCTCAATAGCCGTTTGATCAGCGGCATTCAGATTTGCCACGGTCCCGTTCCCCCTTCAAAAAACACTCTCTCCGGCGCGCAGCCAGATCAGGTTTACTAAGGTTCGATCCAGATCTCGGAGAAGTACACGAAGCCCGTGGTGGTATCTATGTCGGCCTGCCGACGTGGTACGACCTGACCGGGCAACTTGCGTCCGTTCACGACAATGGACGCATCACGGGATTCGATGAGCAGGTTGAACAAATTGTGGGACCGCGTACCAACGTGCTCCGGTGAAAGTTCCAAGGCGGTCGGCGTTCCCAGCTGACCCCAAATCAGATCGACCTCGATCCCCTCCGCTTTCACCGTCTGGGTATATTTGCTCGACGTGTCTCCCGACGTATAGCACTCCGTCAACGGAACATACTGCAAGGCCTTGAAAGCCGGTGACTCGGAGAATGGTCCTGGCAATGCGCCAATGAAATTCTCGGCAAGCCAACGGGCCATCTTCTCGTTGTCGTGCAGCACCACGTTGTGGACGTTCGGCAGGCTTTCTTCAACATTGGGATTCTCATAGAGGAACAGGGCGTTGCCGCGTCCCGCCGGCGTATACACGATCCGGAAGAACAGCGTAAGCGCCGACCAAGGGCCGTCTTCGCTCTCTTTCAGCAGGATGCCGGGGTTGTCGCCAGACCACCAAATCTTTCCGGGATTGACCGGTGTCGACAGTGGCATGTGAGTTCCTCCCTCGGGTCGTTCGTTGGTGTCTGATCCGGTCTCGCCTAGGCCGGTTGCACCCAGGTCTCCGAAAAGGCCAAGAAGGCCGTGCTCATGGTCTTTCCGAAGAATTGGCGTGTCGAAACGTTGCCAGAAAGACGGTCGCCATTGACTTCGATTTTTGCCTGCTTTGCTTCGAAGAACAGGCTGTACATGTCATGTTTCCCTGTTGCCGACGTCTTGGGCGTCACTTCCACCGCCATCGGCTCCATTGTGTCTGACCACGTCATGCGGGCGGAAAGGTCGCCGGCGGTCACGGTCTCGGTGTATTCGGTCTGCGGATCACCTGCGCACGCCACCGTGTCCAGAGGCACGTATGACATCGCCTCCAGTCCGGGTTTGTCGCGGAATGACGGGAAGCCCGAGACATAGTCCCGTATCAAATAGCGAGTAAGTTCCTCATTGTCGTTGACGATGAAGTTACGGACGTCGGGCCAGCCCTTGCCGGTTTCCGGCTCATCTAGCACAAGCATGGCGTGCCCACTTCCATAAGGGGACATGACGACGCGGAAGAAAACGCCCAAAGTCACCCAAGGTCCGTCGTCGACGTCACGAAGGTAAATTCCCGGGTTCTCTCCCGACCAATCCACAACGCCCGGATTCACCGCAACCCGCTGCTCGGCCATGGAACCTCCTATCCAAATGAACGGCCCGCACGGGAATCTGTCGGACCAACGATACGTCTGGTCGCCTGGAAGGCGCGCTGCGTGCTGACCTCTATTCCGTCAGGACCTGACCGTCCTGAGGCGCCCAGCCGATGCTAACGGAATCACCCGTGTCACCCTTAACGTCGGCTGGCGGCAGCTCGATCACGACGGGATCGGTGGCCCCGACATCAACAAACACCCTCATCAGGTTGCCATTGAAGATCTTGTTGGAGATCTTGCCGGGCACAACGTTCATGCCGTCGGCACCATTGGCCACGAGTTCCAACCGCTCAGGACGTAGCGCAATGGCGACTTCACCGGACGCAGCCGACGCATCGCTCTTCGGAACCTTGACCTTAGTACCAACGGTTTCCGCGACCGCCCATTCACCCTCGTCATCAAGAATTTTGGCGGGCAGGAAGTTGATCGAGCCGATGAAGTCGGCGACGAACTTGGTGCGCGGACTGTTGTAGATATCCTCGGCGCTGCCCATTTGTTCGATCAGACCGAGGTTCATGACCACGATCCGGTCAGACATATTCATCGCCTCACCCTGATCGTGGGTGACGTAAACGGTGGTGATCTTCAGTTCCTGCTGAATACGACGCAGTTCGATCTGCATGGCCTCGCGCAGCTTCAGATCGAGAGCGCCCAGCGGTTCGTCCATCAGGAGCACTTTTGGTGCATAGGCCACGGCACGGGCCACCGCGACACGCTGCGCCTGACCACCGCTCAATTCCGCCGGGTAACGCTCGGCAATATCAGGAAGATGGATCAGATCGAGCAGTTCACTCACCCGCTTGCGCATCTCTTCCTTGCTGGCCCCGCGTTCCTTGAGGCCAAAGCCGATGTTGTCGGCAATCGTCATGTGCGGAAACAGGGCATAGTCCTGGAAAACCATGCCAATTTCCCGTTTTTGCGGGGGGACGAACGTCACGTCATCGTTGCCAAGGTAAATCGTTCCCTGAGTGGGCTCGATGAATCCGGCAACGAGACGCAACGTCGTCGTTTTCCCACAACCGGAGGGGCCCAGAAGGGTCAAGAATTCACCCTCCTGAATTTCAAGATCCAGTTCTCGCAGCGCTACAACGCTGCCGTAGTGTTTGACCACCCGTTCGAGTCTAACGTGCGACATATTGGACCTTACTCCGTTAAATACTCACAGAACCAATACCCAAAAATTATCGGGTAACACTACGATTCCACTTGTCATTCCACTCAGACTGATCTGCCTTCGAATAATCAACCGTGTACTCTTTGGCAATTTCTGCCGGATCAAGTACGGCCATCACCGAGAGAACAGGGTCGTTGGCTAGGCGAGGCAAAGCCTTCTGGTTCACAGCAATCGTCCCCGCCTTTGAAGACATAGCAAATTGGGTTTCCTCACTAAGATACCCATTAATATATGCATGAGCAGCCTTGCTGTTTTTGGGGTCACTCGACTTGATAATACTAAGATAACCCCGTTTGGTTAGCCCAACATACTTGTCTCCAATAATTGGGTGAGCAAATTTCAAGTAAGTCTGCCCAGCCTTATGCCCACGCATACACCAACCAACGTGACCAATTGAGGCCCAGATATCACCATTTTGAAGCAAGGTATTTGATTCACTTCCGCGCGACCAAAATTTCTTTACATTCATCTTTGTAATGAGATCAAGACCAGGCTGAACGTTAGCTTCATCACCACCGGCAGCCTTCACAATGCCACCAAAGTTAGCGAGCCCACCACCGGAGGTGATGTCTGGTATTTGGATCATACCGGAGAGCTTCGGATGGATCAGATCTGTATAAGTTTTAGGCTCGGGAATTCCATTTTCCTTAAACTTATCAGCGTTGTAACAAATGCCCTCCTGGGTGAACCACGAACCTGTATAGTTCTTACCAACCAAATATGATGGCAGGTCCTTTGCGTTAGGGAGTTGGCTGAAATCAAGTTCCTCAACCACAAAACCCAACTCGTTCGCCTGCGGCCAGATTGCATCTAGAAATTCCATAACATCGCAAACTGGAGCACCTTTAGAAGATATTAATTTTGCCAAGTTAGCCTGGGGGCTACCTGTTACGAAGACAACTTTTGCGCCTCGTGATTCAAGACCGCCTTCATTGGTAACGATATTAGCCTTCTGGATATCACGCCAAGAACCACCCCAAGTGCAAACTTTAATTTCCTGCCCGTCAAGGTCGCCCGCCGTCGCGGACAACGGTGCAACCGCCATAAACGACACTGCAGCAAGTCCTATGGCACTTAATTTTAATGGATTAACAGCCATTTGATGTCTCTTCCTCCCTCTTTTTATAGAAGTGTAAAGCGAACTAAACAGAACAAAAGTTTATTAACATTAGCAGAGTCACCTCCACGTAAACAAAATAGTTTGGACCCCTAAATTTCGAACCTCGATTCACAATGGATACAAGCTAACCTGCACCACCGCCCGATCGCAAAAGATTGTCCAAACCAACAATCCGCTGCATCAAGAGCAATAACCCCAACGAAAATAAAATAACCAACGTAGATGATGCCAAAACCGCCGGATTAAAGTCATTCTCCATCCCATAAAAAAGCTCAACTGGGAAGGTCGTAAATCCTGGTGCGGATAAGAAAATTGAAATGGGAACATCCCCAAATGACACCATGAAAGCATACAAACCACCAGCATACACACCCGGCATAATCACCGGCAGCGTTATTTTCATAAATGTTTTGAACCTACTTGCACCAAGACTTAATGCGGCCTCTTCCAACCGAGTATCAAAACGTTGCAAGACAGCGCCCACTGTCCCTATCACAAACGGAATGCCCACAAACATATGGCCAAGCAACAATCCAATAAAAGTACCATTTATGTAGATACCTGTTAAATCTCCAAATAGATAATACATCTGGAGGAAGGCCACACCTGTAACAATTGAAGGTATTTGCAATGGCGCCCTAAATATAGAAGAAATCAAACCTTTTAACGGCAGATCACTTCTCACCAGGCCTAAGGCCGCTGGAATTCCAATTAAACAGGCAAGAGCGGAAGCCAAAGCTGCCAAGGTAAAGCTTAGAGATAGTGCCTCCCAATGAGATTCCGGAATTTGGGTAAACCAGTAGAAGGAAATTCCATCAGGTGGGAATTGTACAACGGTGTAACGCGTTCCGCGGTGCAGAGAAGCGCCAATGACAATGATTAATGGCGACAACAAGAATATATAAGACAGGCTGCAAAAGCTAAAAAATGAAAATTGAACTACCGGAAACTTGAACCGTCTCACGGGCTGCGCTGCCGACACACCATTATTTGTACTCATGTGATTACCAACCGCTGCTTACGCATCCGCGTAATTAAGAATATAGAGAGCAAATTAATCAGCAACACCGATATGAGAAGTATCGCTGCAAGGGTACCCCCCATCGAATACTTCACTTCCATTATTACTATGCGTTGGATTAAGACTGGCAAAGTAAATACTCGGCCCCCGCCTAGCAAAGCCGCCGAAGTGAACGCCCCCATACACATATTGAAAATCATCAAAGCAGAGACAGTGACACCAGGTAGGCTCAAAGGAATTATAACCCTTCTCCATACACGCCAGCGGTTTGAGCCATGAATTTGGGCGGCCTCTTCAAGAGATCGCGGGATAGTTTGGACAACGCTGTAAAGAACTAAAACTCCAAAACCAAGTGTAAAGTGCATTAATCCAACAACAACACCAGCATTGTTTCCGATTACAGTGAAAGGTTTATCCAGCAACCCCGAACCTACTAGAACCTTATTTATTATCCCACTTGATGAGAACATTATGTATATGCCGAATACTTTAATCACTATGGTTACAAACGTTGATATAACAATACCCGCGAGTAGAACCATGGCCCATCGAGACCTAAGCCTCGCTATCATATAGGCTACCGGAAAACCAAAAATTAAAGTGAATAGCATTGCCATAAACGACACTTGGACAGTAAGCCAAAGAACGTGGATATAAAAATCATCAGTGAAGAAACGAATATAATTAGTTAGTACAACTTCATCACCAGTCCGACCAAGCCCCAAGTCCTTGAACAGGCTAGATTTTAGAAATATTAGTTGCGACGTGATCATGAGCACAAAGCTAATGATCAACGACGGTATAAGGATGATATCCCAGCGTGCCTTCATGCGTTTCTGTCCGTATCTCCGCTCTGCATCAGCGAGCTAGACTCTCGTTGCGGCGTCTCTCGAGACCGCCTTTCACG
>MDTE01117267.1_pt1 | contig 29769 bp, 30 predicted proteins | sample 811231 | NCBI WGS metagenome assembly MDTE01 (sample SAMN05326651, study PRJNA326480) | marine metagenome | isolation source: seawater | place: Indian Ocean: Red Sea | collected 2010 | reverse complement strand
AGAGGCAGAAGTGGAAGCAGAAGTGGAAGCAGAGGCAGAAGTGGAAGCAGAGGCAGAAGTGGAAGCAGAAGTGGAAGCAGAGGCAGAAGATGAACGATAAAAGTAAGGTTCGTTTTGCAGCAACAGTAAGTTATGACGGAGCTGATTTTTATGGTTCCCAGCGCCAACCAGAGATACGTACGGTTCAGGGTGAAATTGAAGCCGCTACAAGTGACTTATTCAATACTATGACTCCAGTGTCTTTAGCCGGTCGTACAGATGCAGGAGTGCATGCATGGGGGCAGGTGGCTTCATTTGAAGCCACGACTAGTCTTTCAGCAGAGACTGTTGAGCGTGCTCTTGGGGCACGTCTTCCAGATGATATAGCTATTAGAAACCTTAAGCTTGTGCCGAGTGATTTTGATCCTCGTAGGTGGGCTGAAAGTCGTTGGTATAGGTATACATTGTTGGCGAGTGATAATAAATTTCCGTTGCTCCGAACTTTCGCATGGCGCGTTGGTGCTGCATTGGATATCGAACACATGAGCGAGGCAGCTTCTTTTCTAACTGATATACAAGATTTTCGTTCATGTTCGGGTCCTATTGATTTGGGTCGTTCAACGCAGAGGAATGTTATGAGCGCTAAATTTGCTTGCAGAGATTGTTGGATTTGGTTTGATATTACTGCAAATGCTTTTCTGCCACAGATGGTACGACGTATCATGGGGGCTCTTGTACGTGTGGGAAAAGAATCCTTGTCGTTAGATGAATTCTCCATTCTGCTTAGAGAGGGAGATGTAGCATCTGTGGGTCCTGTGGCTCCACCACATGGCTTGGCACTTCAAAAGGTAACGTATGCGAGGGGGTATCAATCATGACATCCACCATTAGAGGTAAAGCAGGAGATATTAGAAAGGAATGGCATGTTATCGACGCAGAGGGTAGATCCTTGGGTCGTGTTGCTTCAGAAGCTGCCAGTTTGATTTTAGGGAAGCATAAACCGACATTTGAGCCACATCTGGACGATGGGGATTTTGTTATTGTTATTAATGCCAGTTCTATACGGTTGACAGGTCGCAAGGCAGAGCAAAATCGCTATTATCGGCACTCTGGGTATCCAGGAAATTTGCGTGAACGAACTTGGGCTGAACAGATGGAGCGTCGTCCCGAATTCGTTATCGAGAATGCGGTTTATGGAATGCTTCCAAAGGGTAGTCTTGGACATCGTTTGCGAAGACATCTAAAAGTGTATGCAGGTTCTGACCATCCTCATCAGGCTCAACTCAAGAGTAAACAGGAAGAAGTGCTTTCTGAGCAAAAGAAACCCAAGCGTTTAGCTCCTCTCGCACCTATGGTTACCCCGGTGGATCCTCCACGTCTTACGCGTGCTCAAAAAATTGCAGCTGCGCTTGAAGATAATGCTTTGGAATCTTCTCCTACCACAGAACGTTATGTGACCTTTGATAATGATACAGCGGCAGTAGAGTCAGTTAAGGCGGAAGAAGTATCCGAAGGTGGTAGCGATGACAGTTTGGTAGTTTTAGGTCTAGCTCAGCGTTCGTTGACTGCGTTAGAGGCTGCAGGGTTCAGCAGCGTGGAACAAATTGTAAAAACTTCAGATGATGAACTTTTAGCAGTTAAAGGATTTGGACCAAAAGCCTTAGAACAACTAAATGATGCCCTTCAAGAGCATGGTTTCTCGAGGCTGGCTGAGGGAAGTGAGGAAGATAATGGCTGATCAGCAATATTATTACAGCACAGGCAGACGTAAGTCATCAATTGCACGTGTTCGTCTTTATCCTGGAGGTGGTGCGATTGTGGTGAATGGTAAACCTTTAGAAGAAATATTCCCTCGTGAAACGCATCGTGATGAAGCTCTTCTACCTCTTAGGCGTTTAGGTGCTGAAGGGAAATTTAGTGCACAGATAAAATGTGCAGGTGGTGGACTTTCTGGTTGGGCTGGAGCTATCAAACTCGGTATAGCTCGTGCACTTGTTGAGTCAGATCCAACAGTGAAGCCAGTTTTAAAAAGATCGCCTAGCCTTTTAACTCGAGATTCTCGTGTTAAAGAGCGAATGAAACCTGGATTAAAACGAGCACGTAAAGCGGCGCAGTTTACAAAACGTTAATCCAGAATTCTCGATTTCTGACGGGATAACTCAATTAGCGGCCTTTCTGGCTGGTTAAAACTGCTGTAACATATTGCACGTGCTCTTATGAGTACGGTCTAAGTAAAATTCTATAGGCCTCGGCTAGCTTTGGAGTGAAAATGTCTGAAAATAATGGTGCAATAGAGACTGGTTTTAACGGAAAAATCCTTGTTGTGGATCTTTCAAGTGGTTCAATTAGTGTCGAGAACGTTTCTGAAAATTTATACCGTGAGTATTTAGGTGGGTATGGTTTGGGTGCCCGTTTTTTATGGGATCGTGTCCCAGCAGGGACTGATCCCCTTGCTCCAGAAAATATGTTGGGATTAATGCCTGGTCTACTGACAGGGACTCCTCTTTTTGGCCAACGATGGCAAGCAGTATGTAAGAGTCCTCTTACCGGTGGTTGGGGTGATGCAAATTGTGGTGGTGATTTTGGTGGAGTACTTAAGCTTGCAGGTTGGGATGGTGTGCTTTTCTTTGGGAAGTCTGAGAATCCCACATATTTACTTGTTGAAGGTGAAAAGGTTGAATTGCGTGATGCTTCTGACTTGTGGGGTACTGGGGCTATTGAGAGCGAAGTAGAATTGAAGGCGCGGCATGGGAAACGTGCTAGCGTTGCCAATATAGGCCAAGCTGGTGAGACTTTATCGCTTATTTCAGGAATTTGTAATGATCATGGACGTTTAGCGGCACGTTCCGGTGTTGGTGCTGTGATGGGTTCAAAGAACCTAAAAGCAGTTGTTGCTGTTTCAGAACGCAAGATAATTTCTCAGACTCCTGAAACGATCAAAATGTTGCGCGCTAATTTAGATGATATGGTGAAGCCTTTAAAAGACTTCTTTTCCAATTTTGGTACAACTGGAATTACTGCAGGTAGCGCATTGAATGGTGATTCTCCTGTGAAGAACTGGGGTGGAGTAGGTGTAGTGGATTTCCCACAGGAAACCGCTATGCAGATTGATGGTGGTACCGCAATAAATCCGAAAATGGAAAAGAAATATGGGTGCTGGCATTGTCCAATTGCTTGTGGTGCAGAATCAGTCGAGTCGACCAATGAAAAATATCCATATCCACACCATACTCACCGTCCTGAATACGAGGCCATGGGTGCATATGGCACTATGAATCTTATGAATGAACCTGATGCATTGATTTATCTTAACCATTTATGTAACGAGTATGGTTTCGATGTTATTTCGGCGGGTGGAGCTGCTTCATTTGCTATTGAATGTTTTGAAAATGGTGTTATTACGAAAGAAGATACGGGAGGACTTGAACTTCGTTGGGGTGATGCGGAGGCTATTGTTGAGCTTACGAAGATGATGGGGGAGCGGCGCGGTATAGGTGATGTTTTGGCTGATGGTGTTCAAGCTGCAGCCGCGAAGTTAGGTCCGGAGGCTGAGCAATATGCAATGCATATAGGAGGACAAGAACTTCCTATGCATGATCCTAAATTGCAGCCCGAGTTTCATACGACGTACAAACTAGATCCAACACCGGGGCGTCATACACAGTACGATGCTAATCGCCGTATAGGTACCATTCCTGCTGCTCCCGAAGATTCGAAGGATTATGCTGGGCGTGGCGATCACCATAAGGCTGCTGCTGAATATATGCATGTAGTCAATGCTGGTGGTATGTGTCAGTTTATTATGATGACTGCTAACACTGCCAATATTCCTACCTGGTTTAATGCGGTAACGGGTTGGGACATGGATTTGGATGAGGTTATGTCTGTGGGTGAACGTATTGCTAATTTGCGTATGGCTTATGAGGTACGTGAAGGAGGAAATCCGAGAACTCGTAATGTTCCTACAAGAGTCACTGGTGAAACTCCTGAAGCGACGCATGCTGGACCCCTTGAAGGTGTTCGTTTAGACACCGAATTGCTTGAGGTGGACTACTTAAATGCATGTGGATGGGATCCTGAATCATGCAAGCCTTCATCTGAAAAGCTTGTCTCGCTAGGACTATCAGAAGTGGCCGAAGCGCTACATGTTTAGGTCGTAGAAGAGGTACGTCCTCAAGATTCTTAATGTCGCATGAAGTGACTAGAGAGATTGTTCGAGAGCTAGAAGCTCACCCTCTTAAGGGCGAAGGATTAGAGCTGCGTATTTGGGACAGTCAGTTATTAGAGCAGTTGGCATTGTGGGGAGAGCGTGGATTTCCATATGGCGCTTTTGATTTAGGTTATTTACGTGATCGTAAGGAAGCAGAAGAAGCACTTACTTTTGCCTTAAATGGAACTAAACATTTGCATTTTATTGCTTGTGAAGATTCTGTGGCTGTTGGTAGGGTTTCAGTAAACCTTGAGGATCCTGCAGGGCTCTATATTTGGTCTGTTCATGTTCCCCCCGAACATGCTAGAAGGCGAGTCGCATACCGCATGTTGACTGTGCTCATTAAATGGTTGATGGGAAAATATCCGAATCAAGAAATTGTCTTAACCGTTAATGCCTTTGCGAACCATGCACGTCGCTTATATCTTTTGCTTGGTTTTGCTATCCGTGACACTCTCTGGAGGTTTGATCAAAAGTTAAATGAAGAAATTTATCAAGTTTCTGCAAGTAGTCGTCATGATTTAGGAGATACAGTTCGTTTAAAAAACAGTCGATGGGAGGTTATGACCTATTTAATGGTTTTTCAAGGTTTCCCTTCTAAGGATTAGTGACTTTTTTACGATCGTTTTCGATCCATGCTTGTTCTGATAGTCCGATTAATCCATTTGATACTAAATTGTGGCCGCCTAGCAATATCGGTTTTTTAGATTTGACTGCTGCTTCTGTTAGTTCTCCTAGTAGAGAGTTGCTGATTTTTTGATATGCCATGAGATCGCTTTGAAATCTTTCTTCTCTAGTAGTCTTAAGCTTGAGATGTTCAATCAAAACCCGTGTATCAATGACTATGACATCTCCGAGGGTCTCTATCATTTGAATAAATCGTGAAGGCCCAATTTCTTCAAGTAAATAGCCAGCAATAGACCGAGCTTTTCGTTCTGATGCTGCTAACCCTCTTTCTTCACTAATGATTCTGATCCGGCAGGCGGTTTCTTGCTCTAGGTATTGCCAAACATTACTACCTACACGTCCCAGGATTGCTATCTCGGCTTCTGAATTGCAGAATGCTGGCATTGCTTTTCGGTATTGTTTGAGTGGTAATAAGTCTTTTTGCTGTGTTTGTTTTCTCAAACCTTGTGAGGTTTTTTCCCAGAGCGTTAAAACGCATAAATCTGCGGGGGTATCTAGGTCGAATTGTGTTGAAATTGATTTCGAAAGGACTATAGGTGTGCAGTTTCCAGTATCTCTTAATAGGCGAGGCAGGTTGTTATCACGTTCCACACTTCCAATATTTTTAAACGCGTCGATAGGTTGCCATCCAATAAGATCACTCGAAAAAAAGTTATTTGTGATGACAAATGGAGCGGTTGACTCAAATTTTTGAATTATTTCTTTAAAGCCTTGAATTCCCAATAAAGGAACTGCACCAGAACCCATTAAAACGGGAAGAGTGATGGAATACCCTTCTATCAAGGAATACACTAAGTCTTGGAAATCAACATTCCCTTTCTTTTGATTAGGTGCTACGGAGACATTGTCTCCGAGCCCCATGAAGTAGTCAGGTGTATCTGTAGAAATAATAACTCGTGAAAAACCTGCTTCCAGTGCGTACAAGGTATTTTTGCGCGCTACTGCAATTTTTGCTTCAGCCATAAGCCGCTCTGCTTCTCCAGCCCCCTGACCTCCATGAAGAATAATTAGTGTAGGGTCTTTGTCCACTCACTTTTTCCTTGTTAGACTTATAACAAGAACATATGTTCTTGTCGGGATTGTTTTTATGTTGACTAGATATAACTACACTAATACATACAAACTTTATCAACACTTCTGTCTTAAGCCTGTAACTCAGTGGCAGCGTATGATGCTCTCTACTATCGTGCTTAGTATCTGCTTTATTTGTTAGGTAACTGGGGCACACAAAGGTTTGGAAAATGAAAGTTGTTTTTTTAGAGGATGTAGAGGGAACTGCTGTTGTGGGGGAGGTTCGTGAAGTAGCTAATGGTTACGCGCGTAATTTTTTGTTGCCCCGTGGGATTGCCGTTGCTCCTACAGAGCCAAATTTACAAAGAGCACGTTCTCTTGCAGAAAAGGAAGCGCGGAGACAGGAGCAGTTGGACATTGAGGCAGCTACGTTTATCGACAGGTTGGCCAATTACGTTGTTTCTTTCGAGGTTCGTATTGGAGAAACTGGGCAACTTTTTGGCTCTGTAACTAGTCGTGATGTTGCTGCTCGAATTCAAGAGGCAACAGATATTGAGGTTAGCCAACGGATGGTGCTCCTTAGCGAACCTATTCGAGAAATAGTAACAATGCCTGTAACTATTCGTTTCACTCGAAATACCAGTGTAGATATTACCGTTGATGTACAACCGGATGAAGAGTCTCGTCCAATAGTTGAACGTCTTCGAGCAGAAGCTGAGGCAGAAGCGGCAGCAGCTGAGCGAGCAGAAGCTGCTGCTCAAGAGATAGCATCAAAGCAAGCTGCAGATGCTGCAGAACAAGCTGCTGCAGAGCAAGCTTCAGCAGAAGCTGCTCAGGAGACGTCAACCAGTGCCGAAGTTGCTAAGAATGATGCAACAGGAAAAGAGGACGAAAGTCCTGAAGATGGCGCAGGTCAGGACACTTAGTAGTAAAAGGACGGGGGCTTATTATTGCGGTTAGAAGTAATCTTTTTGGGTGTTATTTGATATGACACTACCATCCTTTGAGAAGTTACCCCCTCATGATGTAGAAGCTGAAGAAGCGGTCATTGCAGCGCTTTTGGTTGATTCTGAGGCTATTTTCCGTATTTCCAATATTTTGAAACCAGAGCACTTTTATCGTGAAAAGAATGCATGGATTTACGAAGCAGCACTTAATTTATGGGATAGAGATGAAGCAATCAATCAAATTACAGTGGCACATGAGCTGGCACGGCAGAATCGCTTGGAGGAAGCCGGTGGGCAGACATATCTAGGTGATATTATTCGCCAACTACCTACGAGTGTTGGTGTTGAATTTTATGCTCAAATCGTTAAACGGGACAGTATTTATCGAGGACTGATCAGTGCGGGGGCAGATATTGTTCAGCTTGCATACGAAGCGCCTGCCGATATTGAATCTGTACTTGACCGTTCAGAAGGCCTGTTACAGCGACTTCGTGGAGGTGAAACTTTTCGCGAGTTTGTTCACATAGGACAACTTCTACAGACTTATCTTGAGGAAGATTCAGACGATACTGATAGTCCTGAGATTACAGCGATTGAAACAGGGTTCCATGATTTAGATCAATTATTAGGTGGGTTAAAGCGTTCAGATCTAATCATTGTTGGCGCAAGGCCAAGTGTCGGTAAGTCTGCTTTTGCGTTAGGTATTGCGCGAAACGCAGCAATTAATCAACAGGCAAAAGTTGGTTTTTTTTCACTTGAGATGTCTGCTGAGCAGTTGGCTGTTCGGTTATTGTCTGCTGAATCAGAAGTCGAAAGTAATCGTTTACGTTTAGGTCAGCAAACTGCCAATGAAGAACGTCGAATAGTACGGGCGATAGGAGATCTCGCCGAAGCTAATATTTGGTTTGATGATTCTCCTACTCTTACAGTTGCTGAATTACGTGCTAAAGCACGTCGTCTTGCTGGTTCACACGGCTTGGATCTTTTAGTAGTAGATTATTTGCAGCTGATGCATTCGGATAGCTGGTTAAGTGGACGTGAAAATCGTGTTCAGGAAATTAGTTATATTTCACGTACTCTAAAAAGTGTTGCACGCGAGCTTGAAATTCCTGTGATTGCATTGGCTCAATTATCTCGTGCAATTGAATCTAGGCATCCTCGGATACCAATGCTTTCTGATCTGCGAGATTCTGGTTCAATTGAACAAGATGCGGATGTAGTTACATTTCTCAATCGCGAAGATATGTATGTCACTCCCGAACAGTGGGCATCTGAACATCCTGAGTTACCAGCAAGTGCATATCCCCGTGGAGTTGCACGTGTAATTGTTGCAAAACATCGTAATGGTCCCATTGGTGATGTTGATTTACGTTTTCGTGAAAGGCTTGCGCACTTTGAAGACTGGGCCCTTCATCCAGATGATCTAGAAGGTGTCGATAACAATGGCAGGGAGGAAGCAAGTAGCCAGCTTGCGGGCCAAGGGTAATGAAAGAAGAGAATCTTAGTAGTTTGGTTTTTCCAAAAGTTTCGGGTACCCCAGGTTCAACTCTGGTGCCGAATACTTTCTTTGAGAAATTTATCCCAAACGTTGAATTTGTAGAAGATATTTTCACTTTGTTGTGGTGTGCTTATCTGATGCAAGATACAGCTGCTGCGAAAAAAAGAAATTTTTTTTCTGCTGAAGAGCTTTGGTTAGCAGATGAAATTAGAATTTCGTGCACGAAGATCGGAATTGGTAAAGAAAAATTTTTTAAGAGTTTGGAAAGGTGTGCTGAGCAAGGTTTCCTTTCGAAGGTGAAGATCGATCAAAAAAATCATACTGAAACAGTCTTTTTATTGAGCAATTCCGAGAACTTAGAGGGGTCCGAGGATTTGGGAAATGGTGAGTTAGGTTTAAATATTCCATTTGATACAGATGATGTCGAGAGTTCTCGAGTTACTATTTTATTTGAATTGTATGAGGAAAAATTCGGTGTTGTTTCACCCGTGGTTGCAGAAAATTTGATTGAAATATCTCGTAAATATGATTTCGAGTTGATCAAACTAGCTTTTCAGGAAGCTGCGCGTCAGGGTGTTGGCAGTTGGCGCTATATCGAACGTATTTTAGAAAATCAAGAAAAGGAGGGTTATGCAAATGAAACGGATAGACGAGATTCTTTCGAAGCACGAAAGAATAACTATACCGGCGGAAAATTTGGCCATTTCGCCAGATATCGATAACGATTCTGATGATCTGGAACCTTCTCATGATGTGGAAGACTGCCGTTTTTGTGGTGGTTCACGATTTGTACGACGGATGAGGGATGTTGATGATCCTTCATTTGGGCAGGTTGAGCCGTGTCAATGTGCTCTTTTTGAAGCTGATACCACAAGGCGTGAACGCCTTGAACGCCTTGGTAATCTCAGTTCCTTAGGACATTTAACTTTTGATTCTTTGAAGAAAGCTTTGAATAGTGAAAATAGGTTAGCTAGTCTTAAAATCGCGCAAAATTTTGTTGAAAAACCAAATAATTGGTTAGTAATTACTGGTAATTCAGGTTCTGGAAAAACTCATATGGCAGCTGCGATTGCTAATGGGGTGATTGATTCTGGAAACCCCGCACTATTTATGGTTTGTCCTGACCTTCTTGATCATTTACGGGTAGGTTACAATTCTGAGGATGCGGACTTGAGCTTCGCTGCAATTTTTGAACAAGTTCGTGATGCACCACTTTTGCTATTGGATGATATAGATACAGTGGCTTCTACTGATTGGGCTCAAGAGAAGCTTTTTCAACTAATTAACTCGCGCTATAACGAACGCCTCCCAACTGTTCTTACGTGTGCTTCTCTCGGAGGGTCTTTGGACGAAAGACTTAAGACTCGTTTGAGAGCACCAGATTTATGTCAAATCTTAGATCTTTCAGGTCCCCCTGAGGCTTATCATGAGATTGGTGGGATGACACTTAATCGGCTTAAAGAGATGGGTTTTGGCAATTTTAGTCTTAATTCTGGCACAGCTAAAGAACAAGATTCACTACGTGCTGCTTGGCAGGCTGCAAAGGTCTTTGCTGAACAGCAGGAAGGGTGGCTAGTGCTTACTGGGACCAATGGATGTGGAAAAACACATATTGCTGCAGCTGTAGCAAATGAAAAAATACGTAATGCTGGAGAGGTTTTCTTCTGTGTGGTTCCGGATTTATTAGATAGGTTGCGTTCCTCGTACGATGCTGAAGGAAAGCCTGGTGGGTATGATGAAATTTTTAATAAGGTGCGGAATGCACCTCTCTTGGTGCTGGATGATTTGGGCGCACAAACTACTTCCGAATGGGCTCTAGAAAAGCTTTATCAAATAGCTAATTATCGCACCTCCAGTAATTTACCAACCATTATCACAACGGATTTAAGCCCTGACCAGTTACATGATAGTTACCCAAGAATTTTTTCCAGAGCAGTTGATCCTCGTGCAGGAACTTTAATATCAATACTTGCACCTAATTATCGACTTGGTCGGTAGATTGCACGTTTAAGTCTTGGTGAATGCCTGTTTTTTTATATACTCTTCCAGTGCCCATGTGGTTGTCTCAAATGCGAGTTCACTCCACGGAATGTTGTCTTTTTCAAACCACTTAACCTCAGCAGTTTCATGAGCTGCAGTGGCCGTTCCTAATGCTTCGGCGGTGAAAACGGTAATGATTACACCGGCTGTAATTCTTGTATAGACTCCAATGAGTTGAAGGTTTTGTACTTCTAAACGAACTTCTTCTCTTGTCTCTCGTACTGCTGCCTCTTCTACGGTTTCACCGATATCGATGAAACCTCCCGGAAAGACCCATGACCCTAATTGTGGTTCTATATCACGTCGAGCTAACAATATGCGTCCATCAGTATCTATTGGGATCAAACCTGCTGCAGGACGTGGATTAATATAGTGGACGAATTTGCACTTGGTGCATATTAATCTTGGCATCGTGTCCATTGAGGTAAGCTGTTCCTTCAGTGCACTACCGCAATGCATACAAAAACGACTGTCTTGATGTGGATGCCCGATAACCTCTCTGTTTTTAGGCATTTTTAAATGATTCCGGTAGTGCTTGTAGCCCTAATGCCTCTGGTCCTTCAATCCATTCCTCCCCATCTGTCCAAACCTCTTTTTTCCATACTGGTATACGTCTTTTAATTTCATCAACTAGCCACTTACCTCCTAGGAATGATGCCTCTCTGTGTCCAGAACTAACGGCAATAAGGAGGCTGGTTTCGCTAATCTCTAATCTACCCACCCTGTGTATAATCGAGCAATCTTCCAGTTTGAATTTACTAATGGCTTCGTTTGCAATTTTTTGCATTTCTTTTTCTGCCATTGCTGGGTAAGCATCATAAACAAGATATGAAACATCGCGCCCTTTGTTGTTGTTTCGGACAACCCCTAGGAAGATATTTATTGCTCCTGCTGCTTTGTTACTAATTGCATTAGTTGCCGTAGCTATGTCTATTTCGTTTTCGGTTATTTGAATTAACATTTAGCCTCCTGAAACTGGCGGAATTAAGGCGAGTGTGGCATTGACGTCTACCGGGGTTGTTAAGTCAGCATATTCTTCATTTACTGCGTACAACAATGTGTCTGAAAAAATTTCAATCACTGGATATATTTCAATTAGCCTATCTGTAATACTTTCGACTGTATCTTCTTTTTCATATTTGACCATAATCTCTCTTTTGCCGATTTTCTCGGCCAAGCTTGCGAAAAACAAAACTGTAATTGTCATTAGAAGATTGTATCTTTCGAAAACAATATTGCCTATTTGGGAAAAATTTCACGAGAATGATTCAATGAGGTGTAAGTCTGATTCCGCCTATCGTACTATATATAATACTTTTGAAAGAAAGTTCCCTTGATTTCTCATTAAGGAAACTGCTTAGGACTGCGCATCTTGCCCAATGAAGACATACCCATTGTTGTTTCTGAAGCAGCTGAAGTGTTTAGTGCTATCCGGGCTGAGGTACAACGCAATGTTATCGATCAAACTGAATTAATTGATCGGCTCCTTATAGGACTCATAACATCGGGACATATACTTGTTGAAGGAGTCCCTGGTTTAGCAAAATCCCTTACTGTTGCCAGTCTAGCCACAGCCCTGCAAGTTTCAAATATTCGTATTCAATTTACGCCTGATTTATTACCCGCTGATCTTATAGGTACTGAGGTTCTTAATCCAAAGGATGCTAGTTTCTCTGTTCGTAAAGGACCTATTTTTTCTAACATTGTGATGGCAGATGAAATTAATCGAGCACCTGCGAAAGTACAATCAGCTTTACTGGAAGCAATGGAAGAACGACAAGTTTCGATAGGAGGCGAAACATTCTTTTTACCTGATCCATTTTTAGTTATTGCTACTCAAAACCCGCTAGATCATGAAGGTACATATCCTTTACCGGAAGCACAGTTAGATAGGTTTCTCCTGAAAGTACAGGTTAATTATCCTGATCGCCAAGCCGAGAAAAAAATTCTAGATCAGCATCTAGGACCAACCAAGGTGGACGAAGCAGCAGGAAATAAAATCACTGTTTCACTGGAAGATCTTCTGAAGTCAAGGGCTGCTGTACTGGAGGTCTCGATGGATGACTCACTAAAGGGATACATAATTCAGGTTGTTCAAGCAACGAGGTATCCAGCTGAAAACCGTCTTCCTGAGTTGAAGGACTTGATTGCATTTGGCGCTTCTCCGAGAGCATCCATCGCTCTTGGTTTAGCTTCTCGTGCGTACGCTCTCCTGCAAGGTCGTGATTATGTAATTCCAGAGGACATCAAGGCTCTTGTTCCTGAGGTGTTACGTCACAGACTTATTACAACCTATGAAGCAGATGCTGAAGATATTTCAAAGGATGATCTTATCGAACGTATCTTGGCTGCTGTTGCAATCCCTTGAGTTACAAATGAAGTGGTTTTCCACTTTTAAAAAAACTTCAGATGAAGTGGTTCAAAATACAGTTCTTGAACCAAATGAATTGGCTAGGCGTGTCAGAGCTATTGAAATACGAGTAAGGCGTGTTGTTGAAAATACATTACAAGGTCATTACCATGCAGCTTTTCGAGGAATGGGAATCGAGTTTGATGAATTACGTACTTACATTCCAGGTGATGATATTAGGGCTATTGATTGGAAATCTTGGGCTCGTACTGGACAGCCACTTATACGTCGATATAAGGAAGAGCGTGACCTCACATTATTGATTGCAGTTGACATAAGCAATTCCCTGCAATTTGGTGCAAGTAGAATGCGCAAAACAGAGCTTGTTGCAGAGCTTACCGCTGTTTTTGCTCTTTCAGCCATCCGTAATAATGATCAGGTCGGGGTCGTGCTGTTTTCAGGTACTCCGCAACGTTTTATTCGACCTGCCAAGGGGCCGGGCCACTTGCTCCGAATTATTCGAGAAGTTCTTTCTGCTAGACCTACCAGCCAAGGTACTGACATAGCTGGTGTCCTTAAATATTGCAATTCTATTTATCGGCGTAAAGGAGTGCTTCTTCTAATTTCAGATTTTTTAGATTCCAATTATGAGAGGGAATTACGTGCTGCAAATACTCGTTTTGACATAGTTGCTATTTGCGTACGGGAATCATTAGATCGTGTTCTTCCTAACCTAGGTGTTGTAGGCCTGGCGGATGCAGAAACAAATGCTGTTTTTGAAGTAGATACGAGCTCAAAATTAGTTAGAGAAAAGTATATGCGAAGAATTCAAGACCTTGATCATACAAGGAGGAAATTGTTTCGAGAGCTAGGGATCGATGAAGTTGAGGTAGCCCCTGGAGTTGACTATTTATCTTCTTTGCTTAAGTTTTTTCAAAATCGCAAGGATGTTATCTGATGTTTTTACGGTTGTTCAGCTTTTTGAGTTTATTGGCAACATTTTGTGTTTTGTATCAGTCAAGTCATATTTCTGCACAGGAAGTAAGTGACTACAAGAGCTCGTTAGATGTTTCTGCAGTTCATGTTGGTGAGCAAGTTGTTCTGAAGTTATCTTTTACAACCCCTAAGGAGGTAAACAGTGAATTGGATCTCAGTTCCAACTCCTGGGGTGAGTTAGAAATTATCGAGGTCCTTTCGATACAAGCAGAACCAGATGGTTCTGGGCTTATCCGAAACCAAATACGAGTGCTTGTAGCCGTTTTTTCTTTGCAATCGATTGAATCAATTCCTGCGATTCGTCTAGTTGAAATCGATAACGAACATGTTGAAAAAATTATTTTTTTCCCACCTGTGCAATTGGATGTCATTTCACTTTTTTCAAATGAACAGTCTTTAGATCTATCGCCCCCTTCTTCTTTGTTGGATATAGATGGTGAAAGGACACCTTTTTTCATTCCTCTTTTAATTGGATTAGGAGCTGTTGTCTTATTTGGTACTTTCTTTTTTATTCAATTTCTACATACGCGGAATTTAAAAGATGTTAGCTCTGTAGAATCTACACCAACATCCCCAATTCCTGTTTTAGATCAGTCTCTGATGGAAGGTGATGTGACGGAAGCCTATAGACTGATCGCATTTAGGATTAGGGCCTACCTAGAGGAAAATTTTGATATTCCTGCTTCCTCTATGACGACCGAAGAGCTAGAAGGTGAACTCCATGTTACGGGCATAAGTGGAGAAATAAGTCGATTGTCCCGTGAGCTTTTACGTGAATGTGATTCTGTTGTGTATGCAGGATATCGTCCTGCACAAGGGCGTCGGAACGCTGACTTTGAACTTGCAAAGACTATTCTGGAGCGTCGAATGAGGAGAGAGTCGTGACATTTACAGATCCTTGGTTTCTCCTTTTGTTCCTTCTGCTTATTCCTTTAGTGTTTGTTTACAGGACAAGAAAGGTTAAGGGGATTAAAATCCCACATTTTGATGGATTGTCCGACACCCCACCTTCTCTACGACAAAGGGTTTTTCGGCTGTTGCCTATTGTGCGGATCTTATCCATATGTGCCTTAGTCTTTATCACTGCTGGACCCCGTATTAGCGAGGCGAAATCTGAAGATACTACTCTTGGCATTGATATCGTTCTTGCAATAGATACATCTTCTAGTATGTCTTCAGTTAGTTTTGCACCTGGTGTGACAAGACTTGATGCGACGAAAGTTGTTATTCGTGAATTTATTTCGGATCGCATAAATGATCGTATAGGGCTGGTTATTTTTCAAAGAGATGCATTACCTTTTACTCCTCTAACATTTGATAAATCTGCACTTGATACGGTAGTTGCAAGTCTTAATTCTCGTTTATTACCTGATGGAACAGGAATTGGTCTTGGTATAGCAACGGCAGTTTCAATGTTGCGTGAATCCAGTGCTCCTAGTCGTGTGGTTATTCTTTTGACTGACGGTCGCCATTCCGCCCCATCTATTTCTCCTGAGCAAGCTTCAGAAATCGCGGTTGCCTTGAATATCCGTATTTACACTATTGCGGTTTCTGGAAACGACAAAACCAATCAGGATGTGCAGTCTGTTGACTTAAAATTACTTGAGGAAATCGCAAATCGAACAAATGGACGTTCTTTTATAGCTACGAATCCAGATGATCTTTCAAAGGTATATCGGGAAATTAGTAGTTTGGAAGTTGGACCTATCCTGACTGATTATGAGGGGTTAAGCGCCTCGTTAACACCATGGTTATTGGTGATTATCTTACTTTCCTCTGCAGATATCTTCCTTTCTGGTGGAATTTTTAGAAGGTTCTGGACATGACCTTTGGTGAACCTTTATACCTGTTACTGATTGTTTTTCCGACGTTAGCACTATTTTTTGCTTGGAAAAAAACAAGGGATCGCTCTTTAAGTTTTCGGGCTTTGACTAGAGAAATTGTGCATGTGAAGTGGATGTTTTTGGTATTGCTTGTATTAGGAACTATCAGCATTGTAGTTGCTATTGCTCAGCCGCGATGGGGAGTGTCTGAAGTTCCAGTGTCGGAAGAGGGTAATCAATTAATTATCGTATTAGATCTATCACGTAGTATGGCTGTGGATGATGTCGAGCCTGATCGTTTGACGGCAGCAAAAGATTCAATAATTCAAGTGTTATCTAATTTTATTGGCGGACGTGTTGCTTTGGTTATTTTTTCAGGCGATGCAATTTTGCGTTTTCCCTTAACTCGTGATTTTGATGCGGCAGCGAATGTTGTTTCCTCACTTACAACAGGATCAATTTTGTTAAAAAAAGGCACTGACGCTGCCTCTGGTTTGGAGCTCGCACATAGAATTATTGATCCGCTTTCTGACTCTAAACAACTTGTCATACTGATTAGCGATGGTGATGATTTTGGTGATCAAACGTTACAAACCGCGGCACTGTTCCGAAGTGAGAGTATTCAGTTTTTGGTTGTAGGTATTGGAACTACTGCAGGGGGAACGGTTCGTGCATATGATCGATTTACTGGTAGACCCTATTATCTGACGCGAAGTGATGGCAGTCCTGTAGTCTCAAAATTAAACGAGGAAAGGTTGAAAAATATAGCACGATCTGCCGGAGGCTCTTACATTGGTAATGACTTAAGCTTACTCCCTCCAATTGTGAATTCATCAATAAAGTCAATCAGTGCTAAAAGCCATTCTCCGAATTTCATCAAGCGTCCTTTCAATAGATTTCAAGTATTCACTTTTATAGCTTTGATTTTGTTTGGGGTTGCTACCATTTTGGAGTTTCGTAGGGTAATAGCGCGACCTTTTTTGTGGTTAGGATTATTAGTTTGCAGTGTAGTCATTTTTATTTCTTGCTCTAGCCATGCATGGACTTTGAACGATCGTGCTATTAGGGCCTGGGATATGGGTGACCTTGATCGTGCGGCCACACTTTTATTTGAAGCTCATTCTCTTGAACCTGAGAATGCCAAAATTAGTTTGAATCTTAGTTCTGTGCTTTTTTTGACTGGTAGGTATGAAGAATCTATCGATTTTGCCCAACGGACATTAGATTCTGGAACTGAGGATCTTATAGTTCTGGCGTATCAGAATTTGGCACGTTCCCGCTTTGAACTCGGTGATCTCTTGGCTTCCCTCGCTTTGTTTAAACAAAGCCTTCTGCTCGATCCTGATGATAAAAAAACTCGTCTTGATTATGAGATCGTCTACACAATTTTATATGGATCAGAGAATCAGATGTCGGAAGGTCAGATGCAGGATAATAAAGATGAAGAGGATGAAAGGAAGGGGAATCAGCCTCAAGATCATGAGACCAAGAAGGAAGGAACCGATACAGACAAGAACGTAAGTACTCTTGAGGTTTCTGATTTGTCTCGTGCTGATATCCAACAGTTACTTGAAGATATGGATGTTCAGATTGAAAAAATGCGAGCAACTTTTGGTGAGAAGTTAACTGCTGAAGAAGCCTATGCTTTGCTGAAGTTAATTGAGGAACGAGCTCGCTTGGCTGGGTTACGTACATTGGTTGGTTTGGAAACCAACTCGGAGGCTAGATAATTATAAATTCACGCTTTTCAAATAAAAGGCTATAGTCTCGAAGTGTTTGCAAGGTCACAGGTTGGATTTATTGATTCTCGTGTTCAAATCACAATTGCGTTAGCTGCGTTGGTTACGCCTCTGAATTCGACAATGTTAGCAGCTGCACTTCCAACTATTCGTAGCCATTTTGATGTTGGCGTGGGTGCTCTTACTTTGTTAGTAAGTATTTATCTTGTGTCTGTTGCGGTTATGCAGCCTGTTGCAGGTCAGTTAGGTGATGTTTTTGGCACTCGTCGGGTGATGATTGTTGGTTTGGTGGCAATTATTATCTGTTCAGCTCTTGCAGCTATGGCTTGGTCATTTCCTGTGTTAGTTGTTGCACGTGCTCTTATGGGTGTGGCGTCTGCTCTAGCGATGCCTACGGCTATAGCTTACCTGCGCAAGCACTTTGCAGAAACAGATCGACTGGGTTCAATTTTGGGTATTAATGGCGCAATAATATCTGCAACTGCTGCTATTGGTCCTGTGGTTGGTGGTCTCCTTATGTTTGCAGGATGGGAGTACGTTTTTATTGTCAATATACCAATTTCTTTAATTGCCATCTTCCTTCTTTTTCAGTTGAAACCAGATGGTTTGACTGGGCAAAAAAGATTATCACTAAGTCTGAAATCATTTCTCGCATTGCTAGTTTTATTTGTATCTCTAGTGACCATTGGGAACGCAGTTTCTGATGGGAATATCCCCCTGGTACTTCTTGCCCTGCTAATTCTTGCTATCGCAGGCTTAGCTTATTGGATGATTTTTCAAAAAACAGGTGAGGGTGTTGTAAATCTTGCTCTTTTTAGCAAAAGAAACTACTTATTTTCGTCAATCGGACAAGGATTAACAAACTTTATTCTATATTCTTTACTTTTTGCAGTGCCGCTTTTTCTTATAGACATACGTGATATTAATCATCAGGTTGTAAGTCTGTTACTTTTCACAATTTTTATGGGCTCTTTGATCACGACTCCGCTTGGCGGGATACTTGCTGATAATTTGGGTTGGCGATATCCCATTATTCTTGGCGGACTAATTCTTTTAGTCGGCTCAGTACTTTATTCGATTATCTTTGAAGCGTCACTTATTCTTCTGTTGGTTCCTTTTTCGATGATTGGAATAGGAATCGGTTTGACTGGGGCAGCACGTAGTGCCTCTGCATTGGAATCTTGGCCAGCGTCTGTAGCAGGTTCCGCTGCTGGGACTTATTCGTTATCTCGGTATATTGGTTCAATTCTTAGTACTGCAATTATGGCGGGAATTTTAGGTGTTTCTCCAACAGCTAATTCATTCCTAATTTTCTTTAGTGTTCTTGCTGTTGTGGCTATGTTTAATTTTCTTGCTAGTTTTGCTATTCAGAATCGTTCCATTAGTAGTGTGAATTCAGTTGCTAATCTTACGACCCCTTAGAGTTCTAAGAGGTCGTAAGACAGTAGAGATTAATACTGTTTGCTTCTTAAAAAGTCTCAATTTTGATTTTTTGAGGCTTTATAGACTCAGGAAGAGTTATATGAATAGTGAGTACCCCGTTATTAAGTTCTGCCTTTGTTTCAGCATCATTAGATACGTTAGGTAACTTAATACGCCTTTCTAGGTTTCCTGAGAACCGCTCATTAAGGTAATACTTTTCAGATTCATTTTCGTCAGTTTTTTGATGTTGGGCTTTGATAGTAAGGAAACCATCGTGTAATTGAATGTCAACTTCTTCTCTTGAGAACCCAGGTAAGGAAGCTCGAACAATCACGTTTTCTAATGTTGATGCAATATCGAGAGCGATACTGTTCTGATCTAGTGAATTTTCAATTTTTCCTTTAATCAAAGGTTCATACTGAAAAATTTGGTCTATGATGCTTCCAAATGGAGTTGAAATAGCATTTTTTCTTCTAATCATGATAATCCTTTATATTAAACTTTTATAATAATGTACTAAGACTTTATTATATTAGCACTCTAATGTAAAGAGTGCCAATGTACTAAAGAGTGAAATATGGCTTTTCTTAGGTTTCTATGTTTGTTTGGTCGCTAAAATCCCTCTAATCGGGGAGAGCTGCTAGTTTGCTTGCCTTTACTTTGCTCAAAGGCCATTATGCTATATCCCCCAGGAACTTCTTTTTCATGGCAACGTGCTGCTATTTCAACACGAATAAGGTGGCCGTCCATAGTTATAAAAGCACCAATTTTCTTTGCAGAAATTTCAATCATGTTTGCCAAAATATAATCATTTGCTGCTAAAGCAGCACTTATTCTTTCAGCTATTTCTTCCTGTTGCGTGAGGCCGGAGTTGTTGAAAACAATAGTTTCGTCTTGTTCATGCACCAGTTATTGCACCTAGTTCTTTCCAGTCCATTGCTCTGCGTTTTTCCCAGTGTTCGACCCATGAATCTACTATACCCTGCGGGCCATGATGATAATCTACTTCAAGAGTGACCTCTCCTGCCTCGTTAAATTCTAGTCGGGACATTCCTTCAAAACTATTCCATTTCCCATAATTTTCATCATCTTCTTCCATAATTTGGCTGTATGCCATCCACAATATTGCGACGCCTTGGTGGTTTTCTGCGACATATATTTCTTCTACCGGGACTCGTAGTGTTAAGCCAACCCTACCTCTTACCCAGAAGTCACGAATTTCATCTTTTCCTCTTAAGGTTCCATCATGGTTTACGATATCTCGCATAACGGCATCATCTGAAAACCATTCGTCAGGTCCGTAGGCATCGCCACTGCTCCAGCCCCCTTCCTCAAAAAGTTTTCGTGCAGTCTCTATATTTTCTGGTGTTGCTGGCATTTCATTCTCCTTAGAAATACTTTTCAGAATTATAACGTTTGGTCTTACCTTTAACATCAATAATAGAAAAAAATACTTTCTGATTACTTTCAATTCGTTCTAAATACCTGCTACAGTTCGTGAATCAAAATATTGAGTTGAGTAATGACTGCAAACACTTCGGATAGCGCAACACGAGAGCAACTAAGCCAAGAGCAAATTACAGATTTGCGTCAACAGGTGAGTCTTTTTTTAGATGAGAATGTTTATCCTGTTGAAAATATTTTTCAGAAAGATGACGAAGAAGCGGCATCGTTGATGAAGGATTTGCAAGCTAAAACGAAAAAAATGGGATTGTTTGCGCCCCATCTTCCTACTGAAGCTGGAGGAATGGGAATTGGCTTTATGCCTTATGTTTACCTTAATGAAATTTTTGGTCGAAGCCCGTATGCACCTCCTGCTTTTGGTGCCCAAGCTCCAGATTCTGGCAATGCAGAAATCTTGTGGCAATTTGGTACGCCTGAGCAACAAAAGCAATGGATGGAACCTTTAGTTAATTGTGAAATTTCCTCATGCTTTTCTATGACAGAGCCCGATGTTTCGGGGGCTGATCCTACTGGGCTTCAGACTACAGCAGTTCGTGATGGTGATGATTGGGTTATAAATGGACATAAATGGTTTACCTCCGGTGGCTTGAAGGCTTCTTTTGCCATAGTGATGTGTGTTACTGATCCTGAAGCACCACCTCATAGCAGAATGTCACAGATTATTGTCCCAACTGACACCCCTGGATTTAATGTCATTCGCCCTATCCCTGTAATGGGTGATACGGAAGGCCATCATTGTGAAATTGCCTATGAAGATGTACGAGTACCTATTACAAATACTCTTGGCGAACCTGGTCATGGATTTCGTATAGCTCAACGTCGATTGGGGCCTGGTCGTATACATCACTGTATGCGTTGGCTTGGTCAAATGCAGCGCGCATTTGATCTCATGTGTAATTATTCTCTTACAAGGGAAGCCTTTGGTAGTCCTCTGGCAGAAAAGCAGACAATTCAAAATTGGATTGCGGATTCCTATGTTGAAATCCAAGCAGCTCGGTTACTTACGCTTCGTGCTGCTGAAAAAATTGATACCGGTGATGAGGCGAGGGTAGAAATATCAGCCATTAAATACTTTGGTGCGAAGGTATTACATGATGTTATAGATCGTGCTATCCAGACTCACGGTGCACGTGGTGTTTCAGGAGACACACCTTTGCAATCTATGTACCGAAATGCTCGCAATGCAAGAATTTATGATGGACCAGATGAAGTACATCGTATGGTTGTTGCCCGACGTATACTCAGAACTTTTCGAGAAGGTACTGGTTGGGATTTTGCCACTTTATAGCTTGGTGGAGTTTTCATGTCTGAGAAATCGGAAAGTGCAGAAATTGAATCGCGTGCTTTAGGACATTATTTGGGAAAGTTCCTCCCAGGCTCTCCTGAAACAATTTTTGTTAAATCGCATGTAGCTGGCGCGTCAAATCTGACGTATTTTGTTTCCTTTGGTGGGGCAGAGATGGTATTAAGACGACCGCCTCTTGGTGACCTTTTACCTACGGCACATGATGTTGAAAGGGAATATAAATTTATAGATGCTTTATATGGGCGTGCTCGAGTCCCTAAGCCAATACATATGTGCACTGACAAAACTATTATAGGTGCCCCCTTTTATTTAATGCATCGTGTAATGGGAGAGATAATGCGTGATGCAATTCCTAGTTCTTGTGACTCCTTGGAAGGTCGGAGTGCTTTTAGCGAAGAGATGATAGATGCATTAGTGGAATTACATTCTGTTGAATGGCAATCAACAAGTTTAATAGGTAAACCAGATGGTTATCTTAAACGGCAACTTAGAAGGTGGACTGGTCAATGGGCTTTAACACGCTCTACTGCACGATCATTGGATGGTTTAGATAAGGCTGCTGCTTGGCTATCAGATAATCTTCCCCCTGATAATGTTGCCACAGTGGTGCATGGTGATTACAAGCCTGATAATGTTATTTTTTCTGCTGAGGATCCAAAATTAATTGCTGTTCTTGACTGGGAAATGGCTACCATAGGTGATCCATTAGCTGATTTAGGATGGCTTCTTTCTTACTGGGGTGATCCTGGTGACCCTTTTCCTTTTCCTGATTATGTTCCTGAAGGTTATCCTAGCCCATTCAATACGAACAATCGTTTAACTGCGGAAAAGGGTTTTCCCGATCATGAAACACTTATTTCAATGTATGAAAGAAAAAGTGGTCGAACAGTTAAATATCTGGATTTTTATATTATTTTTTCTGTTTTTAAACTTTCGGTGATTCTTGAAGGTCTTTATATGCAGTACTTGGAGCAGACAGCTGTAAATCCTCAAAATGCTCGTTATGAATGGGAAGTTCCTTTGCTGGTAGATCGTTTACAGCGGCTTATTTCGGCGACTTAATGTTGAAGCCCATATTTTAATTTATTGTAACAATAGTTGATATGAAAGGTACTGGGCTCGTAGCGATTCTCTTAATTGGTGCAGCCGCAATAGTGCTGTCTTTTCAATGTATCAACAAACTGGGTTAATTGTTTTCATGATGTTTTAGAAGAGGCAAAGGAATTGGCTCTCCTGTTTGTGGTTCTTCCAAGATAAGCATAGAAGTACCAAACACTTTTTCTAGAATTTCTCTTTCCAATACGTCTTTGGGTGCTCCATCGAAAGCAACAAAACCGTTATCAAGTCCAATAATCCTTTGGGCAAAACGTCCTGCAAGTGTGAGGTCATGTAGCACCACTATAATTGTGATGCCATTATCTCTGTTCAATTCTTCTAACAAGGAAAGGATTTTAACTTGATGCTCTAAATCTAAAAAGTTGGTTGGTTCATCAAGTATTAAGATATGGGGTTCTTGTGCAAGAGTGAGTGCTATCCACGCGCGTTGTCGTTCCCCTTCAGATAATTTTGTTAATCTCCGCTTTGCAAAATGCTTTATGTTAGCTGCTTCCATTGCTTTATCAACGGCTTCACGATCTTTCATGTTCTGTTGTTTAAAGAGACTTTGATGTGGATGTCGACCACGCCAAACTAATTCTTCTACAGTTAGATCAAGCTGAAGTTCTTCTCTTTGCGTTAGAACGGCTATTTGGCGGGCTAAATTTTTCCGACTGATACTTTTTATATTTTTTCCATTGAGTAGAACCTGCCCCTCGTCGAGTTGTTTTAATCCACTTAACCCTTGTAAAAGTGTAGTTTTTCCGCTGCCATTAGAACCGACTATTGCTGTTAGTTCGCCGGAGGCGAACTCTAGATTAATTTCATTTAAAACTGTGCGGCCTTCATATTTCATTGTGAGGTTTTCGATTTTTAGATGAGGACTCATATGCGGTATCTCACCAAATAAAGTAAAAATGGGGCACCAATTCCTGCCGTGATAATCCCCATAGGCAATTCTGACGGTGCGATGATAATCCTTGCTATGAGATCAGCAAAACTTACTAATATAGCGCCCAATAGAGCTGCAACAGGAATTCTTAATCGGTGGTCATTTCCTACCAAGATTCTTGCAATATGAGGACAGATAAGTCCAACAAAACTAACAATTCCAGCTGTTGACACTGCGGCAGCTGTTAGGACACTTGCAATGAGTAATGCTGCACCACGGGTTCTATTTGTTAGAACGCCAAGCGAAAAGGCCTGTTCGTCACCTAACATCAAAATATTTAGTCGTGTGCCAAAAAATGTAGCTGTCACTAATCCAAAAATTGCGTAAGGCAATAATCCATACAATTCTTTCCAGCCGACCCCATAAAAACCACCAGCCAGAAAGCCAAGGCTTTGTTGTACAAATAATTGAGATGTTGCAAGAAAAGCCACAATGATTGCTCCGAAGAAGGCTGCGAGAGCTACACCCGCTAATGCAAGTCTTACTGGTGATGTACCTCCTTGATATGAAAATGTATAGACAATTCCTGCACCAAGAAGGCTGCCCCCGACGGAACTTAGTGCAATTGCCCACTGGGGGGTAAATGAGGATACAAATGTGGCTATTGCACAGCCTAATCCTGCAGCAGATGTGATTCCAAGAATTGTGGGATCTGCCAAGGGGTTTCGCGTAACACCTTGTAATAGGACTCCTGCAACGGCCAGGCACGATCCTGCAATAGCTGCATCTAAAAACCGCGGTAGTCGTATATCCCACACAATACTGCGGGCAAAAATATTTTCTGAAGATGTTAGGCCTGAAACTACTTCAGAAAGGCTTAGATTTACTGAACCAAAGATTAATGAAAACAGCAAGACAGCTGCTAAAGTGATTATTCCACTCAGTGCAAATAGCACTCTGATGTTCCGGAAAGATCCTTGGAACATGAGGTTTAGTTCCAGTTAATTCCTTTTAAATTAATAACTAGTGACATACTGTTTTGCTCCTACTAGTTTGTCTTATTTTTTCTTCACAATTTAGATGAGCTTACTGCGCATCGTCTCCAACTGAATTCAGTAACTCTACTAAGTAGTCAAAAGCTAATTGTACTCGTGGCCCTGGTGATTGTAAGAACAATTCGACATCAAGCTCAAAAACATTTTTAGTTTTCAGGGCATCTAGCTTTGAAAAACCTGGGTACATACCGAGCATACCGCTTAAAAGTGGTGCTGGAGGAGCACCTGGTGAAATCACGAGTATCAAAGGTGGGTTCATTTCTAGCGCAACCTCTGGTGCAAGTAATCCAAATCCTGGAATAGATGAATCTGGAAGATCGGCTGCTAAATTCGTTAAGCCTACTTGTGTTAAGAGATCGCCAACATATCCAGTATTGTTAGCTGCATATAATCGGCGTTCTCGATCTCCAACGATAACCATTGTGGATAGATTTTTTTCTGATATGAGTTGATTTGCATTTTCTTGGGATGCTTTGATTTTTCCAATTAAGGTGCTAACGGTTTCTTGGGTACCTAAGATAGAACCTAGCAATTCAAGTCCTGCATATACATCGTCTAAGCTAGCTGCTCCTGCATATACTGCAGGTACACCAATCATTTCTGCCATTTCCAGCATCTCTGGTCCGAAGTGTAATGTCGAATCCAATATTATGAGGTCGGGTTGAAGAGCAATAATAGCTTCTTGGCTTGGGCTATATGCAGTACCTACTTCAGCGGCAATAAGTGCTTCTTCAGGATAGGTTGCAGTGCTTGGTCTACCAGCTACTGTTCCACCGGCTGCGTATACAAATTCTACTGCTGTTGGACTTAATGCCACGATTGCTTTGGGTTCGACTGGAATCATGACAGTTCGACCTGTCACATCAACTACTTCATGCATTGGAACAGCAATTTTTGTTGGCGCTGCTGTCGCTGTTTCTGTCGCTGTTTCTGTTGTTGTCTCCGTTGCTGTTTCTGTCGCTGTTTCTGTCGCTGTCTCCGTTACCGGTAAGCTGGAGGTTTCGTTGTCTGAACATGCTGTTAAAAACGAAATAGTAAGGATAAATCCACTAAATAAAATTAAAAATCTTCCAAAAACTCTCATTTCTACCAATTCTCTGTTTTTACATTATTTGACAGATTTTGAATTTAACTCGCTATGGCTGCTCGGTCAAATATCTGTTTTTTTGTTTGCTATTATTGGTGAGTAGATAAATATAAAATCTAAAGGTAGCTATGACACAACACTTTCCAGGCTCAGAGTTCCCCAATATTCCAGGCGATCCCCTCGTACTTGAACCTTTACAAAAAGCTCTTCTGGCGATGACTTATGGAGTGCATATTATTGGTTCAACAAGCGGCCGTACTGAGCATAACCTCATGATCGCTGATTGGGTTATGCAAGTGTCTTTTCAACCACGGTTGGTTGCTGTTTCTATTGAAAGCGATGCCAGAACCTTACGCTTTGTTGAGGAGACAAAGGGATTTACTGTGAATTTGCTACACCAGTTAGATGGCATGGAATTGGCGCGTGCAGTTGTTATGCCTAGTGAGAACAAAAAAATTAAAGGGCGGTCAGCATCTTTTTCAGAAAAGGTTCACGATAAACTTGATGGATTAGCACATTCTTTTGCTAAGAATGGTTCTCCTATACTTGAAAATGCACTCGCATGGTATGCGTGCGATGTTCGACAACTAATCCCTACGGGCGATCATACCCTTGTCATAGGGGAAGCAATTGAGGGTGCTCTTTTACGTAGTGGAGATGCACTGACAGAAAAAGAGCTTGGTTGGGAGTATGGAGGATAAGTTAATTCATTATCTGGTACCCTTCATTCGTGAATAATTTTTCAATAGAGGAATATCCTGAGCTGCGCGACCCTATAGGTTTGGTTGCATTTACAGGTTGGAATGATGCAGCAAATTCTGCGTCGAATGCAGCACATTTTATTGCGAAAAGCTTACATGCTCGTCGATTTGCTTCGTTAGTAGGAGAGTCTTTCTACGATTTCACTAAAACCGCTCCTGAGGTAAGTGTGTCTCCTGCTGGTGATCGAAATTTAAGTTGGCCCAATCCTGAGTTTTTCTTCGTGCAACAAACTGAACTAGAAAGGGATTTGGTAATTGCAATTGCTGCTGAACCAGATTTACGATGGAGGACTTTTTCTCAGAGCTATGTGGAAATGTTCGAATATTTGAATGTTTCTTTGGTTGTTTCAATGGGTGCATTGCTTGCTGAAAGTAGTCACCGTCGTCCAATCCATGTGGTAGGTAGTTCTGCGGATCCTGATATTGAACAACGTCTTCAATTTCGGCGTTCCTCTTATGAAGGTCCAACAGGTATTCTTGGTGTATTGAATTTTGCATTGCAACAGGTAGATGTTCCAGCGATCAGCTTATGGGCATCTGTCCCACATTACATTGTAGAAACCTGCCCACCTGCAACTTTGGCACTTCTTGAAAAACTTGAGCGTATCGCGGATGTGCACCTGGACACTAATGAAATAAGCATTGCCTGTGAACAATTTTATGAATCGACGGACGCAACGCTTAATGCAGATCCTACTTTGCGAGAATATGTTCGGATGATTGAAGAGGCTACAAGTGAGTATCCCAATATTGATGGTTCCGAAATAGAAAAAACACTTGACCCAGGTGAGGTCATAAATGATGTGGAAGAATTTTTTCGAGACCAACAGAATCGTTCATAGCACAAAGTGGTTTGTGTGCATTGTAAACTGTGTATGTGCCTAATTTTCATTCGTCTAAAGAAGATACCTTTGCACTTATTTCAGATCTCGTTCCTACAGGTGACCAGCCTCAAGCGATTGATGAATTAACAGTAGGGCTATCACGAGGAGAAAAGTACCAGACGTTGTTAGGAGCAACTGGTTCTGGAAAAACTTTCACGATTGCAAATGTCATAGCCGAAGTGCAGCGGCCAACCCTTGTTCTTGCACATAATAAGACACTAGCTGCTCAGCTATGTTCGGAATTAAAAGATTTTTTTCCTAATAATGCCGTTGAGTATTTTGTCTCGTACTATGATTATTATCAGCCGGAAGCCTATTTACCGCGTACAGATACGTATATTGCAAAAGATGCCGATAGAAATGATGAAATCGATAAATTACGACACGCGGCTACTCGTTCTTTATTGACGCGACGTGACGTAATAATCGTTGCCAGTGTTTCTTGCATCTATGGGTTGGGAAAGCCAGAAGATTATGCTGAGTTTGTGCTGAATTTTGCAGTTGGTAAGGAAATGCATCGGCGGGATATTTTAATGCGAATGGTCGATATGCATTATGAAAGAAATGATCTGACTGTAGATCGTGGAAGGTTTCGATTTAGAGGTGATTCACTTACGATCCTCCCGTCTTATGAGGATTTGGCCGTACGTATTGATTTTTGGGGTGATGAAGTAGAACGTATCTCTGAACTTGATCCGCTTACAGGGGAAATTCTTTCGGAAAAAGAAGAGATTGCAATTTTCCCTGCTCAACACTTTGTAACAAGTCGTGACCGTGTGACCGAAGCAATTGGTGCTATTGAGATTGAACTAAACCTCCAACTTGATTTGTTACGTGAACAAGGGAAAATACTTGAAGCTGCACGTTTGGAAGAAAGAACACGATACGACCTTGAAACTATTCGTGAAACAGGCTATTGCTCAGGTGTAGAGAACTACTCACGTCATTTGCAGTCGCGTCCAGCTGGAAGTACACCGTGGTGTTTACTTGATTATTTTCCTGATGATTGGCTAACTATTGTCGATGAATCTCATATAACACTCCCGCAAGTTAAAGGGCAGTTTTTTGGTGATCGATCCCGAAAAACAACTCTAGTGGATCATGGGTTTCGGTTACCTAGTGCAATAGACAATCGCCCTTTAACCTTTGATGAATTTGATAGGCATATCAAGCAGGCTATTTTTGTTAGTGCAACACCGTCAGATTTTGAAATTGAACAATCTTCACAAGTTGTGCAGCAAGTTATTCGACCGACTGGTATTCTCGATCCACTTATCGAGGTTCGTCAAACTGAACATCAAATAGATGATTTAATAAATGAAATTCGTGAAACAGTAAAAAATGGCCAGCGAGTATTATGTACTACCCTAACAAAGAAAATGGCAGAAGATCTTGCTGATTACTTGATAGAAGTAGGCATAAAAACACATTATTTGCATTCAGAAATTGAAACTTTAGATCGTGTTGAGATTTTGCGAGATTTGAGGCTTGGTGTTTACGATGTTTTGGTGGGGATTAATCTTTTGCGTGAAGGCTTGGATCTTCCTGAAGTCTCACTTGTAGCTATCTTAGATGCGGATAAAGAAGGTTATTTACGTTCGAGCCGTTCCCTGATTCAAACAATAGGTAGAGCAGCCAGACATGAACAAGGTCGTGTAATTATGTATGCAGATCAAATGACTCGTTCAATGGAGCTGGCAATCAAGGAAACAGATCGAAGGCGCCGTATCCAGGCTGAATATAACAAGGAACATGACATAGTTCCCAGCACTATTATTAAAGAAGTTCGAGATATTGCTGACCGTGTTCGGGAGGATATCTCGGAGGATGGGGATAATAAAAGTCAAGATTTTGTGGATATGCCTCGAGATGACTTGCTTCGTTTAATTAAGGATTTGGAAGTACAGATGAAATCTGTAGCGAAAAATTTAGAATTTGAAAAAGCGGCTACTTTACGTGACCAGATTGTTGAGTTAAGAAAAATTCTTGTTTCTTCTACCGAAGATGAACTGAGTACTTTTGCTGCTGCTGCAGGTAGGCAAGGACCTATCCGATATGGTAGAGGTCAGGTGGGCGGGCGTGATCGAAGAAGGCGCCTCACCAAACGTTAAACTAAGTCGTAATTATGGTATTGCAACGTGATGTACTATTGGGCCTGGTCCAGTCCCAGCTTGCTGTCCTGTTGAGAAATCTTGTCCATTTACTAAGATCGAAAGGGTGGTCCCGGATTGATTAGAACATCCTTGATTTCCGTCAACTACAAAATCTAATCGATAGCCCCCAGCACTTGTGGTAAGAGTAGACAAGCCACTTTTTCCATCGAAACGAAGCTCTACAAGAGTACCAACTGGAGCATCAACTCCTGCGATTGTTAGTCTTCCAAGAACGGTTATTGGTGGTGTAGGTGGTGCTCCACTTGAAGTTTGTGCTGGGCAGTAAGCAAGTGCAGCGGGATCTGGTGTTGGCTCCGGTGTTGGCTCTGGTGTTGGCTCTGGTGTTGGCTCCGGTGTTGGCTCTGGTGTT
>MDTE01050756.1_pt1 | contig 29800 bp, 23 predicted proteins | sample 811231 | NCBI WGS metagenome assembly MDTE01 (sample SAMN05326651, study PRJNA326480) | marine metagenome | isolation source: seawater | place: Indian Ocean: Red Sea | collected 2010 | reverse complement strand
GGTTTTTTTTGATTCCGGAGAATTGGTACGTGAGATAACCTTTGTTGATTCTAATTTGGGGTCGACGGAATTTGTTTACCGTCGTTATCCTTGATCTCCCAAGGATGAGTTTCCTTTAAGATTCTGGCGATAACGGCATCCCTCTGTTTGTCTGGAATATCCACTACGGTTACATTTTTTGCGAGTTTTTCAAAAGCCTCTTTTTCTGTAAATTCTCCATTAACGACTTGTTCTACTGCACCAATGGCAGCCCACTGCATGTAGTGTCTGGAATTTTTAAAGTTGATCAGATCTTCTATCTCAGTATTTTTGATTTGTTTGGCTTTAACAGCATTTAAATAATTGCTTTCCATATTGGGTTGAGAAACTTCCTTGAAAACTTGGATGACCATTTGTACATCTTTCAACAACCAGTGTATGGATGGTGTATTAGCCAACAAGTTGATCCCTCTTAACAAGGCTAAATAAAGCACATAAACATGATCGGTTTCATTACGGACGTCTAATTTAAAATTTATCAACATATCGCGGACGGTTTTGTTGAGCGCTTCAATTTGAATTTCCTCAATGCTTGCAAAATGATTGTAAAATGTTCCGTAGCCAACGTTTGCCAAGTCGACGAGTTTGTTCACACTCATTTTATCAGCACCCTCTGAATTGAGATAAGTAATGGCTGCCTCGATCAGTTTTTCCTTACTTCTGCTCATAACTGACATAGTGTACAGATTTAATGACTCACGTATCAACTTATGGTTTAATTTAAACAAATGAAGATAAAAAAATTATTTTTATCTCATCAAAGTACCAAAAACTTAATTTCTAAAATTTTTGTCACCTTGGTGGGAGCCTCAGTGAGTTTTTCCGCTTTTTCTCAAGAAGAAATCGGGGTTGCTGCTGCCGTAAATACCACTACCACAGATAATTTTTACGACGAATCTGGGATGTTTGAAGAACGTCGATTGGTTGAAGAGGGTTACAAAATCATTCAAAACCGAACCATCGAGACCGATGAAAAAGGAAAAGCCCAAATGATATTAATCGATGGTACAGCATTTACCATCGGACCCAACTCAAGAGTTGTTCTAGATAAATTCGTTTATAACCCCGATACCAATGACGGTTTCTTGGAAATGCAGGCCACAGGGCTTTTAAGACTGGTTGGCGGTAAGGTAACCAAAAAAAATGCAGCAACAATCAATACAACAGTTGCTACCGTGGGAATTCGAGGCGGAATTGTCATTGTCGATTCCGATAACGAATCAACTTCGGCAGCTTTTGTCTACGGTCAAGAAATGGAGGTCATACCTCTACAAAATCAGGGCGGTCGAACCGTGCTTACTGAAGATGGTTTTGTTGTTGAAGTCAACGATCCTTACGATGATATCGACACTCCTGAATTGTTAACTACAGAAACATTGGCCGGTTACTCTGCTGAATTTGAGGGTAGCGAAGAGGACGAAGAGGAAGAAGAATCCGAAGCTGAATCTGAAGAGGAGTCTGAAGAGGAAGAATCCGAAGAAGAATCCGAAGAAGAATCTGAAGAAACAGAAGAATCAACAGAAGAGGAGTCAGAAGAGTCCTCCGAAGAAGAATCATCTGAAGAAGAATCATCAGAAGAAGAATCATCCGAAGAAGAATCTTCAGAGGAAGAATCGGAAGAGTCATCAAGCGAGGAATCAGCAGAAGAATCAGAAGATGCAACGAATGAAGAAAGTTCAGAAGAATCAAGCGGGGATTCTGAAAACGAAGACAACTCCACAACAGATGATACTCAAGAGCAAGATAATCAAACCAATGAAGACAGCACGCAAGACGATACTTCTGCAGGCACAGATGATACTCGTGAAGAATCAACACCTGCCTCAGACTCAGGAACCGAAGATGACAGAGCTCCCTTGGACACAAGAGGAGATGACTCACCACTTGATACTGGCCGCGATGATAGAGACGACTCTGATGGTTCCGGCGAAGTCGATTTAAACGATGAATTCAATGAAGTTTCAGACAAAGACGAACCAGAAATTCAGATCGATGAAGATTCTCTTTTGAATGATTCAGGGATCTCGGACAACAGTTCCAACGTAGATCCAGATCAGCTAACAACCTCGGAAGATATTGGCGGTGAACTTGGCGATGATTTGTTCGAGATTGAACAAGAGGAAGAAGAACCTGCTGAAGAAACTTCAGAAGAAGTTCAAGATACTACTGCAGAATCGGTTCAACAAGATGCCATCGAAGAGACCATGTCGGCAAACGTAACGGTAACGTCTCCCTCATTTCCAGAAAGCACACCAAAAAACACTCTCGTTGCAACCACAGCAGTTGAGGGTAGGGGCGTGACTTATGCTTTGCAAAATGATTTTGGTCTTTTTAAAGTAAACAAAAAAGGAAAAATCAAAACCAAAGGATTTTTAGATTTTGAAACTGCAGAAGAATACAACTTGGTTCTTCTGGTTACCAACAAGAGAGGAGAGGTAAAAGAGGTTCCTTTCACTATCAATATCGAGGATATTGATGACGTTACGGATTTGAGTGCCACTATCACATATCGTGCTGCTGCCTTTCACGAAGGATCAACAAAAGTGAACAATATTGTTGCCGATATCTTTCCCATCTCAAACGATACGCCAACGTATGCGATATCAGGAGTAGGTAGCGAGTACTTTCGAATCAACAACAATGGAAAAATAAAGGTGAATCAGGCGCTTGATTACTCAACTCAATCTCGTTTTGATTTAGTGGTTACAGTAAGTAGCGGAGGAGAATCTGTTACTGTGCCAGTGGGTATTGATATCCTAGAAAACCTAGCACCAGATTTTTCAGTAGCTTTTTCCGATGGCACCGGTCAAAAATCTGAAAACCTTACAACAGGTTCGGTCATATTGAATGCCACTCGGACAGACGCCGATACAGATACTTTAACTTATTCTTTAGCGGATGATTTTGGAGGAACCTTTGCGATCAATTCTTCGACCGGTCAAGTCACTTTAAATAATGACTTAGATTTTGAGACTACAAGTTCTTATAACTTGAGGGTGATTGCTACCGACTCCAAGGGTATAACTCGAGAGATATTGGAGACAATGCAAGTAAGCAATGAGAGTGTCAATTTCAGCGGAACTTTTTCCAGTCCGGGCAGTGCGGTTGGAGTAGACGGTACCTATTCTGAAGATACGCCTTTGGGTAGCGTTATCTTGAATGCACTAACCAGTAATTTTAATAACGTCACTTATTCTCTTACCCAAGATAACGATGCAAAATTTGCTATCAATCCTGTGACTGGACAGGTCACATTGAATGATCTTTTCGATTTTGAATCCAATTCGAATCATAGTTTTACGATTCAAGCATCGGTTCCAGGTGAAGCACCGCAAACCCAAACTTTTAACATTGATATTTCAGATGTCGACCTTAACTTAGTTTTTAATTTAAATGACGCTATTATCCAGTCGACAAGTCCTTCAACCGGAAATATTTTATTGAGTGAGTCTGCTCTTGGAAGACTTGGTACCATTAATTCAACATTCAATGATACGACTTTTACTCTTCAGGATCCTGATAACAAATTCTCGTTAAACAATAATGGACAAATTGATATCGTCAATGGTTTAGATTTTGAGACAGCTCAGACTCATACCTTTACGATAACTGCCACAAGAGGAGCAGAGATAGAAACCAGAGTAGTTACTCTAGAAGTAACAAACGTAGAAGTTATTTCCAATTTCACAGACGTCAACAACAATGCATTAGGGTCCACCACTTTGAGCTTTTCAGAATTTTCTAATGTTGGAGCGGTTATTGCTAATGCCAATACTAATGATCCTAATACAACCTTTTCTTTAAACGATCCTGATAATAAATTTGCCATTGATGCCAATGGACAAATAACTTTAATAAGCGCTTTGGATTTTGAGAGTAATGAATCGCATACATTTCAACTGACGGCTTCTTTGAATGGTGAAACTGAAACATTTGATTTTATTGTTAATGTACAAAATCAAAGTAACTTTCAAATCTTAGATGGTACCAATGACATTACTGATTCAGGCGGAAGTATATATGTAAGCGAGTTTGCTGAGCTCGGTACCTTAATTGCAACGGTCAATGCAAATGATCCCAATGCAACTTTTGCTCTCGTCGATCCAGATAACAAGTTCGCCATTGATGCCAACGGACAAATAACCTTAGCAAACGTTCTTGATTACGAAGCGACCGGTGGATTCAGCCACGATTTACAAGTTGAGGTCACGGTAAATGGTAACACTGAAATTAGTAGAGAGATTGTCATTGATGTTTTAAATGACTTGGTTCCGAGGGGTGTGTATTCGGCATCTGGATCAAATCTTAATATGGGAGGAGCTCTTTCGATAGGAGAATTTTCTCCTGTTGGTACCCAAGTGGGCTACGGAACTACTTCTGCGTCTGGAGTAACTTGGGGTCTCGACAATCACGGAAATTACAGCCTACCGCTCCAGATTGATCCGAATACCGGAGAAGTGACTTTGAATGCTCCCTTGGACTATGAAAGCGGCATAACCGGTTTTTCATACAGAATAAGAGCTACCAAAAATGGCGAGACGAGACTTACCGGCCTTATTGGATTGAATGTAACAAATGAGACTTATTCAGAATTTGGAATGCAATCGAATAATGCTCGCGATGGAATATTTTTCAAAAGTGCAGTTGATGATGGTCAGCTTGGTGGTAATGAAAACAGGGTCGGCTACTTTGCAGCTTTCGATATCGGTGATAAATCAGCTGATGAGAGAAAACTCTTTGATTTAAGTAATGGGTTACCAGCAAGTACTACTTATAATTGTAACCCAGGTGGAGCCTCCAGCTTCTGTGGTGATCATACATATGATGCGCAGGGTAATATGTTTGCCAATAACAGCTCTGGCGGTTATTTTACATACTTACCTTTTCCCAGTTTTGACCCCCGACAGCTCAAAACTAGTGTCAATTTAAATGGAAAGACCTTTGCTCGTGAAAATAAATTCATAAGATATCTCACTGGAGATGATCAAGGGCAAGATACTGTCACCAAAAAAATAATGGGGTTCAACGCAGTAATTCCTGACGAGCCGTATGGCTTATCACAATCATACATTTTACCCAAAGCCACAGAGTTAAATGAGAACGTGGTCATGCGTTTTTCTTCCAAGGTTGAAGAAAACAGCGTGGTTCACAATAAATTTGGCCCAGATCCTTTTACTGCAACAGCCACCAGAGGAACGGGTTCAATAAGAAATGTCAACGGCAATACCATCCCAGGCAGTGGATTGGTGACTGAATCGGCACTATCGACAATGGATTTGGAAAATTCCTCAAAAATTATAGCTGCAAATCGTCGAGCCAGTGGTAGCCATGCTCACATTGCACAACATCATGGAGGTAAATCTTATTACCGTACCAATACCGTCGCCAATGGCAACAACGAAGCCGATATTTCCATTTTGGATTTTGAATACAGATTCCCAATCGATAAAACATCGGGAGACGATACCTTCCGTCAGTACGCACCGCTTTCTGTGGAAAACGGTCAATGGGACACAGTCAATGCGGCTAACGGACAAGACATAGAGCCTTATTATCATTGTTACGACTCCGGTCAGGACTGTGGTAATGAAACTACAGGTCTAACCCTTTCCGGTAACATGGAAGTTGTCTCAGGAGGTCAGTTCAGCGGCTACAAAGTCATTCAGTCCAATGCAGATTTAAATAATAATCTTTTCCTAAATGCTGATATAGATGGTGAAAATCCAGGCAATGGTATTTCTGGAGCTGGAGGTTACAACCACATGATTGGAAACGGACGTGTTGGTGGATTTCATGGATTTAATTTAGGTCAGTCAAATGACCAAAATTACTCTGAATTTGAAACCATAGAATTACCTCAGACGTTCAACTATTTTGGCGAAAGCTTCACTCATATTTATGTCAACGAAAATGGTTTTTTAACTTTCGGTAATGGCGGAGCAAATTCAGATAAGCCATGGCATGATTATGAATTCGATGGTCAAACCAATAATGGAAAACCATATCTTTATCAGGGCGGTGGTGTCCCTCTCATGTATTTGGATGATAACGACGGCAACAGCGGTTCTTATAGTCCTAATTCTTCTTTCACCGGTCAGCCGAATAATTACCAAGTCCCGGATGTATATGGGAAGCCAGGAACAGCCTTTGAAGGCAATCTAAACAACACCATCTTTGCGCTTTGGGCAGACTATTTTAATGACAGTACCGATACCAGTTGTAACGATAACGGTTGTAATGAATTTCGAATCCAAAGACTTTGGAACCCTAGTACAAGCGTTATGACAATTGGTTGGTACAAAATGAAATCTCACGATTCCAATAAGAATGGTCGGGGAGCTAACTTTGAAATTCAATTGAAGTTCGATACCGGCGAATTCCGAATCGTTCTTGGTGATTTTGGAGTTAATTTCCCAGATACCGACAGTAATAACGTCTTTACGGGATTTTCCAAAGACGTTACTTGTGCAACTGCAACAGAAGATATTTCTAGTTGCGAAGGTAAAGATTACGTTCAGCTTTACTATCACGATGCAGGCAAAACCGAGTACGAAGCACCTCAGGTAAGTGGATCTGCTACTTTCCAAAATCCTACGAGTACCGATAGAGCGGACCATATCAATATCTTGTACAACTCATATTTCAGTGGAAATCAGACGGTTAATGGCACCGAATACTGTAATGTCAGCGCGTTAAATGGTAATAATGACTTTGGAGATGACTCAGCTTGTTCATCTAATGCCTACTTCATCAATACAGCATTAAAAGGTGAAGATGCGCGTATCTACCGAGCGGTTCCTCAATACGCTGCAAGCGTGAATCGTCTACTACCATCAAACGTAAACCAATCTTACCGAGCGGGTTTGGCGCATGAGTTCATGTGGATGCATTTGAATAATCCTGCTACGACTTTGAAATTCACGCCTCCGGCAGCCGGCTCAAGCTTTACTACTGGACCAAACCAATATCCAGGTATTGGAAATGCTAACGATGCTCCAACTGCAGGTAGTGAAGTTGAAACTCAGACTTTCAACGACGAGATTGTCATCGGGGGAGAAGTCTATAAAACAGAAAAATTAATCGACTTCTTGCAGCTCTCTAAAAAGGTCATCGCTTACGCACCAGTACCAGTTTTACATACCAATCAATACGAAGACTCTGAGCTGGCATACGACAACAGACTCACTACGGATGCAAGATTCAAAAGGGTACACACATTGATGCCGCACTTTATCTCTACCGAATATATGGAAGACAAGGACAACGGTACCGATGCGTTGTTTGATTTTCATCAGTTGGTTGACCACGATTACAGTAAATCGGGAGCGCATCTTCGCTACGATACCATCGGAAGTGGTGGTAATAATAATTTTGGCAATGCAAATCTTAATACTGAACACAATACCGAGGCCGTCATCGACGGTACCTATGCCTATGGTGGCGATGTTCTACATCACAACACACACGTCAGCTCATTGAGGCATACAACCGGTGGGGTCGGTTCTGCTTATGACCTAGTACCTGAAGGTCAATCCTTATGGCAACAAATTTTCTATCCTGCGGGGCGTGGACCAGGACTATTTGTGCAAATGAATTGGAGTTGTGGACACATGGGAGTTAGCAAATGTGGTGAATCTGGCACTTATAATAATGTAGGCTTTACGGCAGGCAGAACAAACGAACGACAACAAAGTTTCTTTTCCGTGCTGATTGCAGAGGTTGGCGATAAGACCTTTTTCCCTGCAGACTATTTTGACATGGCAACTGGCTTAGTGATGCAAGGTGAACATTATTGGAGTTACAGTAGACGTTCAAGCAGAAACACAACTACCGATGGCGCGTATGCAACGACCGACTTCGATGCTCCTCCACAACTGACTTTTGGAGTTAATCCAATCAATTGTATTTCCGGACAAAACAATGGGTGTTTTTTTGGTGACAATGAAGGGTATGCATCAACCACTATAGGGGTCCCATCAACTGCAATAGTTTCCACCAGTGATCCTTGTGTGGGTATTTATACTGGAGGTTGTAGAGAGGGAGCTAATATGAAACTGGGTGTATTACATTCCATGGAGGCAACCACCAATCAAGCCGATCCCTACTACAAAACTGGAACTTTCTATCAAGGGATTGTCCAACAGCAACAACGCTTGGGTGATACTTTTGTGGATGCCATTAACTTAAGCGGAGATGACAGTTGGCGATCGGGACAGACTACTCCTGAAACTTTTTGGTCGGGGAGAATGTCTGGATTATTGATTACCGATGACGATGATACCTATCGACAACCAATGTATTGGAAAGCTAAAGCTCGCGTGAACTTCGATGATGTTAACGACAGAGTATTGGTAGAGATGCTTGAACCTCAGGCACATAAACTGGAGCATTTCAATAATCATTCTGATAACGATTGGTATCATGGTGAAGTCAGTCATCAACCACATAGTGATTACTCACACTTAAGTCCTCTCTCTGCAAATCCCGATCTAAGTACTACGGAGGCTTTATTCTTTGGAGACGCTGATAAAACTTCTAAACCTTGTTATCACACCAGTTGTCCTCCTGATTATGACTATGATCCATGGACAAAATCGGCTTACCTAAATAAACAGGTTTTTGGTGCAATGTTAAAAAATCAAAGCAAATCCATTAATTCTAATGGATCTGGATTTCAAACTGTCGGAGACAATGCAGGAGCGATTGTTACGTGGGAGGCAATCGACAACAAGGATCGCGACTTTATGATGGACGACACAACCGAACCAACTTTGGAATACATGACTTGGGGAGTTTGGGGAATGGCTATGTCCGACAGTAGGGCTGCCACAACTGTTGCTGAACCAGCCGCTGTTCACATGGGGACTTGGTATGCTGGGGATCTCCTAGATCCTTTTGACTGGCCGGTGAATAGAACTGCAACTTTGGCTGGTATGGCAATGTTTGATGTTTTCGCTCGTCTTACAAATGGCACAATAACTCAAAAAAATTATCACTGGACAGAAGGTACTGGCATAACTGGTACAGTTAACTTTGCAGCAGATGGTAAGTACACCGTTAGTATTACTGCCGAAAATCTTGGTAAATCAACAGGTTGCACAGATGCCGCTTGTGAGCATGGATTAAAATCGATTGGCACGAATGGCCCGATCGGAACTGTAACCTGGAATAGCACTGTCACTAATGCTGGTGTTTCTTCGTTTACAGGTACTCAATATGTTCCTTCAAGTGCTGGTGGTCTTCAAATTCAAGATAGAAAAGATATGCAAGGACACTTATTTGGTACAGCCAATGATATCGAGGTTGGTGCCAATCTACGATTCTTAAGAGAAACCAATCGACAAATGATCATGATGACCGGAACGGCAATTTTATCAGAACAATAAAGAGGGAATTTATGTAAAAATTTTAAAGGAGCGTAATATTTTAAATAACGTTTGCCGTTGTCTTTTTGGTACTTAGGCGACAATTTCGTTAATCCATTTAAAGGATTACGCTCCCTGAACCCGGTCTTGTGCCGGGTTCAGTTTTTTTTAAATTGATAGGTATAATGGACGACTTTTTATGATGAAACAGTTTATAGATTTCTTTATGGCAATTCGCGACAGCCGCTTTTTTACCGGCTTGGTCATCACGGGGATTGTCGCTTCAGCCATCTATGCCGGAGCCAGCTCTTATAACATTCCGTCGCAGTATGCGATTTTGATCGATTACTTCGATTATGCAATTACGATTTTCTTTTTGGTAGAGATTTTGATTCGTATGTTTGCCGAGGTTAATCATCCCATCCGGTTTTTTAAAAACGGTTGGAACGTTTTTGATTTTGTAATCGTTGCGGTCAGTCTTATTCCAGTTGACGGAGCATCGAGTGCTTTTGTTGCGCGTTTGTTAAGGATTGTCAGAGTGTTGAGAATCATCACAGTCATTCCTGCTTTTCGTCACATCGTAGAATCTTTATTCAGGTCTTTGCCAAGAGTGGCTTTCATCGCTTTGCTGATGTTTATTGTGATTTACATTTGGGCTGCCATCGGGACCTTAATTTTCAGTGAAACGGATCCTGAACATTGGCGAAACATTGGAATTGCAGCATTGACCTTAGCTCAGGTTGCAACTTATGACGATTGGGCGGCAGTCATGTCGGAAGTGAGTGATGTCTATCCTTTTGCTTGGGTCTACTTTTTAAGTTTTATCTTGGTAACTTCAGTGGTGTTATTAAATATGGTCATCGGCATCATTGTCGATGTTATGAGTCGCGATGCTCGAGAAAATTTATTCGATAATGTGGATTCCAACGATCACGTCGTCACCAAAGAAAACGAAGGCTTATGACTTTTCTCGAACTGAGTACCTTTAATTATTTATTGATTGCTTGGCTGGCAGTTGGCTTGATCGCATTTGTTTATCTGTTTTTTGAAACCGCGCCTTATGGCAAACATGTTGCTACAGGCTGGGGACCTGAAATTTCTGCTAAAGCAGGTTGGATCATTGAAGAATGTCCGGCATTTTTCTTAATGCTGATTTATTTTCTAGTGGCAGGTGATTACTCCAATCCAGTGCATGTTGCATTTACGGTTTTGTATTGCGGTCATTATTTTAATAGAAGTTTTATTTGGCCAATGCGCGCTCAATCTACAAATAAAAAAATGCCTTTGATGGTGGTCTTTTCTGCCATCGGTTTCAATTTTGTGAATGTGTTCTTTCAGGGCACATGGATTTTTGTTTTTAGCGATTACAGTTCCGCCTGGCTGACCTCGCTACCTTTCTTACTGGGGTTATTGATTTTCTTTTCCGGTTTTTACATCAACTTCAAATCCGATGAAATTATGATTAATTTACGCAAAGACAAAGGAGAGGGTTATCACATCCCAAGGGGTTTCTTATTCAATAAGGTCAGTAACCCCAACTACCTTGGAGAATTCATTGAGTGGCTGGGTTGGGCCATCATGACTTGGAGTTGGGCTGGTTTGGTATTCTTTTTGTGGACGGTTTGCAATTTGTTCCCGCGAGCAATTGCCAATCACAATTGGTATCAAGATAAATTTGCAGACTATCCCAAAGATAGAAAAGCGGTAATTCCAAATATCATTTAGAGAATTTATTGTGGAAAGGTTTATCAGATATTTCTTATCATTTTTGATGATTTTTAGTTTGCTATTGGCAGGGATTTTTATGGTGATGCCTACTTACATGGATCAATTGACTGCCCTTGGCTTTTCTCCGGAAGAAATGAGAATCTGGGTCTACCGAGTAGTGGTCCCAACTTATTTTCTTACCATTGCATACTTCTCATACCGATATTTGTCAGGTAAAAATCCCACCTCAACCGTCTGGCCAATTTTAATTGTTACCTTCTTCTTTTTGATTTCACAAATTGTCGGATTTGTGTTTTTCTTTTTTCATTGGATACAGTTCTTCTATTTATTTATTACTGTAGTCTCGTTTTTTGTTTTGAGAGAAGCTCACAACCGCAGAAAAAAAGATATTTTTGGAAGCTCTCTTTAAGTTATTTCACCTGAAGGTTTCTTGATTTGTTGTTGAGGCTAAAAGCCGATCAAGACAAAAGCAACCAACCCACCAACAATCAAAGACATCATGAATATTTTTCGATCGGAATAGGGTTCTTTGCCGTTAAAGGCGGAAGAATGAAAATAGTTGAAAAATACGTACCAAAAAATAAAAGTAAAAAACGGCCAAACTATCAAAAACATGAACCTGTGAATTAAAAAATTCCACTGATGAGATTCAACCCAAAGTAAGTCAAAAAGCCGACGGTCAATGAACCCAAGAACAACATCAATGCGACGAAAACTATTTCGGTCCATTGCCAAGTTGTTTTTTTATCGTTATTCAATCTGATGTAAATTTCGACTGCACCGAAGCAAATGGCAAATAGGGTAGCCAACAAAACTATGACAATGACTTCATCCATAAGAGGATTATAACTAAATTAACGATTTAATCTTTAGAACCTAACTTTATTGAATATGTGTATCTCGATAATTGTTTGTAAAATAGATCAATGGGTGGATATGATTTCATGGTAGTCCTTTGGGTTATCTTCATAATAGTTGGCCTATTTCGAATTCGGGACGATTACCGAGAGTTTATTAAGACCAAAGAAAAAATGCATATTTCCTTAGGAACAAAACTAAGTATGTTCACAGGCGGTACTGCCATGACCGTATTTGGCGTAGGCGGCTTGGTTTATCTGCTTATCAATCCTGGTATGTTTGCTTAGAGAGACATACTTTAGAATTGGAGATTAGGAGCAAAGATGTATAATCTCTCTTCAATTTGAGAAATGCGGGCATGGTATAATGGCTATTACTTCAGCCTTCCAAGCTGACGATGCGGGTTCGATTCCCGCTGCCCGCTCCAGAATTTATTTTTATTTAAACAACTGATCGGCTACGTAAGGATTTGTAAGTCTCTCTTGGCCGAAAGTAGAAACGGGACCATGACCTGGCACAAAAGTCACATCGTTTCCAAGTGGCCACAATTTACTTCTAATTGCATCCAACAAGTCTTGAGTATTTCCTCTAGGTAGGTCGGTTCTACCGATGGAGCCTTGAAAAAGGACATCACCAACGATTGCTAATTTTGATTCGGGATGATGGAAAACTACGTGACCTGGCGTGTGACCGGGACAATGATAAACATCCAGTTTTTCACCATCAATTTCAATTTGATCACCATCGGTTAACCAACGGTTGGGTTCAAAATTTTTTGCGGTCTCCAACCCATAGCGTTTGCCTTGTTCCTCTAAAGCTTCGATCAAAAATCCATCGTCTTTATGCGGACCTTCAATCTCTATGTTGTACTTTTGAGATAATTCAAAAGCTCCTCCAGCATGATCCAAATGACCGTGAGTAATGAATACTTTTGAAAGCGTAAGACCTTGCTCAGCAATGAAATTTTCTATCAAAGACAAGTCGCCGCCGGGATCAGTTACAGCCGCAATCTTAGAAGATTCTTTCCAAATGACACAGGAATTTTGCTGCAATGGAGTTACAGGAATGATTGCCGCTTTTAGTGTAGCCATGATTAAAAAAAACTGACATCATTATAACCTATGAATTTTCAACTTTTAGATGGTAATAACCAAAAAATCAGAGCTGTTGTCGAGGGCGAGGGTCCTTTGATCGTCTTGGTACACGGTTGGCCTGAAAGTTGGTACAGTTGGCGTCACCAAATTGAACCGCTTGCAAAAGCTGGTTTCAAAGTTGCTGCCATTGATGTTCGAGGCTATGGAGGATCTGACAAACCTCATGAGATTGCCGCTTACTCTCTGAAAAATATTGCTGCAGATGTTGCTGGAGTAATTGATTCATTGGGATACAAAGAAGCATACCTGTTCGGACATGACTGGGGCGGGCCGATTGTTTGGACTACTGGATTACTTTATCAGGATACTATCAAGGCTGTTGGTGCTCTTTCGGTGCCCTATACTCCCGTAGGAGAAAAATCTTTAATTCAGTTATTTAGAGAACTTTACAAAGGTAAGTTTTTTTATCAATTATATTTTCAAGAAGAGGGTGTGGCCGAAGCTGAGTTTGAAGCGGATGTGCGCAAAGCTTTGGAGATCACCTACTTCAGTGCCGATGGAAGAGGGATGCAGTTTATGATGGAAAATATCAATAATCCTGAGTATCAAAAAACCCCTGATTCAAAAATGCTAGAAAATTCACCCAAATTCGATACTTACCCAAACTGGCTGACTCAAGAGGATATGAATTATTTCATCAAGGAATTCGAACAAAGTGGTTTTCGAGGACCGTTCAATAGGTATCGTGCTCAAGATATTGATTTTGAAGAATTACAAGAATTTAAAAACATGGCCTATCCGTTACCCGCATGTTTTATCACTGGAACTTTGGATCCAGTTAATTTTTTTGCTAGAGACGAGAGTGCTTCTGAAGCTGATATTTTGGAGGCTTTTACAAAAAATTATGAGGATTTACGCAAAGTTGAAATATTGGATGGTATAGGTCATTGGACCCAACAAGAAAGCCCCGAGGCAGTGACCGATCACATGATAGATTTTCTAAAAAACATTTAACTTAAAGGGAGAAAACATTATGACTTCTAAACTTCAAGGTTATTCAACCATTGGAACAAATAATAAAGAGGCTGCTGAAGCTTTTTACGATAGCTTGTTTGAGCAGATCAATGCAATAAAATTTCCTGCTAATGACAGGATTACTATGTGGATGTCTGAAGATGGCAGCAAAGTTATTTTGGCTATTGCAATCCCTTATGACGGTGGAACTGCTTCGCATGGAAACGGTACGATGAAAGCAATTCCGCTCGACTCTCACGAAGCAGTAAATGATATGTACGCCAAAGCAATGGAGCTTGGCGCTACCGATGATGGTGAGCCTGGTCCGAGAGCAGGGAATTTTTATGGCGCCTATGTCTATGATCTGGATGGTAATAAACTCTGCTTTTTTAATTTTACATAATAGTCAAAGCAATAATTCTTATTTCAACTTTCTGAAGGTATAAATAAGTGCAATGACGAGTAAAGTCAGCGCAATTAAGTAGTATTTGAAAGCCTGAATTACAATCCAAATTGTAATGAAAAGGGATGAAATCGCATTTGGAGGTTCATGCAGTTCATAATCGCCATCGAGCCAAGGAGAGCCTAGAGCAACCCCACCTTGACGATCATCTCCGTGCAGATAGGCATGAGCTGGATTCATATCACCTACCACGTCTCGTTCGATGTAAGAAGTTAGAGTTTTTTTCATTGCATCAACTACTTGAGGATGCTCCTCGGATAAATCATTTTTTTCATAGGGATCTTCAAGAATATCGAAAAGGCTATATGATGCTGAAACTGGAATCAGTTGAGGTTTAGACCAGCGTAACTTCCATTTCCCATTGAATAAGGCTCTTTCATCGGCTATCAGTCTAGCTCCAATGAAAGCATTTTTTGGCGGAACAATTTCATTTTTTAACAGATTCAACCATTTATCCTTTCCATCAAATTTAATTGTTTCCGCAACATTCACATTTGAAGCTCTAAGCAAAGTGGGCAGAATATCTTGTACGAAAAAAAACTGATCAGATTTCGCGTTTTCAATTACGCCTTTCCACCAGATGACAGCAGGAACTCTTATGCCACCCTCAAAAGTTGAGGTTTTACTACCTCTTAAACCAGCAGTACTCCCTTTGGCATTGATTAAATTCGGCGCAATCACCTGAGCAATAGGATCAATATCAAAAACAGGTCCGTTATCACTAAAAAAAAGAATGATGGTCTCTTCAAGAATTCCTTCCTGTTCTATTGCTTTAATGATTCTGCCTATTTCAGTATCAAGCGCGCTAACATTTGCAGCATATACCCGATCTTTTTCATTTTCGATATCAGTAAATTCATTGATGAGTTCAATCGGTGCCTCTATTGGGGTATGCGGAGCATTAAAGGCAACGTATAAGAAAAGGGGACGATTTTGATCTTTATTTTTAATGATATTAATAGCTTCAGTGGCAATTAATTCTGTGGAGTAGCCTTCTTCATCCAAAGGCTTTGCGTTTCTGTGCCAATCCAATCGACCAGCAGCAGTATGATCAAAATATCCTATGCCACCCGACATATGCCCATAACTGGTATCAAATCCTCGATTGGTAGGCCAATATTCTGCCTTTGCCATTCCAAGATGCCATTTCCCAGAGAGCGCAGTCTGGTAGCCTGCTTCTTTAAAATATTGCGGCATAATTTTTAATTCAGGAGGTAAGCCGGTTTGTTCAGCAGCAGGATTCATAAAGGGCCTGACAACCCCATGATTGAAAATATGCAAGCCGGTAAGCATCGAGGCTCTCGTCGGACTACAAATGGGATTAGAATAAAACCTGTTCATTTCCAAACCATCTTTTGCCAATTGATCAATATTTGGGGTAGGAATAAAGCCACCGTGATAGGAAACGTCTCCCCAACCTAAATCATCAGTGAGAATAATTACAATATTTGGTTTGTTAGCGGATAGTAAATTAAACGAACAAAAAAGAGTCAGTACCAAAAAATAACGCAAAATCCCCTCTCAAAATAAAGATCTATTAAGTCACTAATGCTTGTTCAATGTCTTCAATTAAATCATCTAAAGATTCTATACCGACCGATAACCGAACCAATCCATCAGATATTCCAATTGCGTCTCTGCGATCTTTAGGTAATGAGGCATGAGTCATCAGAGCAGGGTGCTCGATGAGACTTTCCACACCACCAAGACTTTCAGCAAGAGCAAAAATTTTTGTTTGTTCAAGAAATCTCTTGGATTTTTCTAGACCACCTTTAATGTTCATAGAAATTATTCCGCCGAAACCATTCATTTGCTTAGCAGCCAGTTCATGTTGCGGATGATTGGTAAGTCCAGGATAAATAACTTCTGAAATTTCTTTGTGATTTTCAAAATGCTGAGCGATAGCCAATGCGTTTTCACAATGCCTTTCCATTCTAACTGCCAAAGTTTTTAAACTCCTTAGAATTAAGTAGCTATCAAAAGCTCCGGTTACTGGACCCAATGAATTGACAATGTTCGCCATACGCGCAATCAATTCCTCATCTTTTTTGCCTATGACCAAGGCACCAGCTATTAGATCGGAGTGTCCCCCTAGATATTTTGTTGCTGAATGCAAAACAATATCTATTCCATGACTCAAGGGTTGTTGGACATAGGGTGATGCAAAAGTGTTATCACAAACACTCAAGATTCCTTCCGACTTAGCAAAATCAGCAATTGCTGATAAGTCGACAACTCGCAACAAAGGATTGGTAGGTGTCTCCACAAATATCATTTTGGTTTTATCTGTTTTAGCATCTAAAACATTTTGTATGTCTGTCATATCCACATAAGTGACTTCAATACCTTGTGACAATGTTTTAATCTCATTAAACAAACGGACCGTTCCACCGTAAAGATCATTCATAGCAATCACATGATCGCCCGGTGCAAGTAATTCAACACAGGCTGAAATAGCTGCAACACCTGAGGAAAAACCAAAGCCGACTTCACCATTTTCAAGGCTAGCGATACATTCTTCAAAAGCCTTTCTTGTAGGATTGATTGAACGAGAATAATCAAAACCTTTATGGACTCCAGGACTTTCTTGCTCGAAAGTTGAAGAAGTGTAAATTGGCATCATCACTGCACCAGTTGTAGGATCTGCTTTTTGCCCCGCATGGATTGCTCGAGTTTCGAATCCTTCTTTATTTTTTTTGCTCATGAATATTAATCAATAAGTTTATTTTCTTTTAACCAATCTTTGTTAAAAGCTTTGGATAAATATTTGTTTCCAGTATCACATATCAATGTTACTACTTTTTTTGCTTCCGTTTGTTTTTGACACCATTTAATTGCCGCATCAACCAAAGTTCCACAGGAAGTACCCGCTAAGATACCTTCTTTTCTTAACAATTCGTCAACTCTGGCAAAAGCGTCTTTGTCGGAAACATAGATTCCCTCATCGATTACATCTAAATTCAAATTGTCAGGAATATAATCTTCACCAATACCTTCAACGAACCAAGAACCGCCTTCATATTTGTATTCTCCAGTGTTGACTGCATCAGCAACTACAGAACCTATAGGATCGGCGATTACTATTTGTATGTCTTTATTTTTAGACTTTAAAAATTTACCCACACCACTGATGGTGCCTCCAGTTCCAACTCCTGCAACAAAAGCATCAATTTCACCTGCCATTTGTGACCAAATCTCTGGACCGGTGGTAGTTTCATGAACCAAAGGATTAGCGGGGTTACTGAATTGATCAGCAAAAAAAGAACCAGGAGTTTTCTTAACTATGGCTGCTGCCATTTCTTGATAATGCTCGGGATGTCCTTTTTCAACATCAGAGCGTGTAAAAACAATTTCAACACCCATGGCTTCAAGGTGCATGACTTTTTCTTGGCTCATTTTATCAGGGATAACTAAAATCAAATCATAACCCTTGAGTTTTGCTGCTAGCGCTAAACCTAAGCCTGTGTTTCCTGCAGTACATTCGACAATTGTTCCTCCAGGCATAAGAGCACCACTTTTTTCTGCCTCTTCAATGATTTTTATACCAACGCGATCTTTTATCGAACCACCTGGGTTGAGATTTTCAAGCTTAACAAATAGCTCACAAGGTCCGGTATCAATATTGTTTATTCTGACAACCGGAGTGTTACCAACCATTTCCAGAAGATTATTAAAATTATTCGTCATCCTTTTTTATATTTTTTCTATCGTATTTTGTTTTATCTTTAAATACTGCAGCGCGATTGAACTTACTAGCATTTTTGGCTACTGGATTTAATCTTTTTTTCTTTCGTTTGTCTTTTTCTTTTGACACTTGAATCAAAGTTTTATTCGATAAAGTATACAATTACTTAGAGCGCAAAGTATTGTTCTTTGGCTATCCCAAACGTCTGTTGATTTCTTCTTTGAGAAGCCACATTCGATCTTGGCCCCACACATAAAAAGGATTTGATCCATCAGCATCGGTAATTTTAAAGCTAGGTACCCCCCAGCAATTGCCTTGATACATATCGTTGACGTTGTCATTTAAAACCTTTTTCCATTTTGAAGTATTGAGATCTTTTTTTACAGAAGACCAATCCAGTCCCAACTTAGTAACTGTATCTTGAAGATAATCGTCATTACCTATGTTGATACCATCTTGGAAAGATGCTTTTAGGAGCTCATCGATGTATTCAAATCCTTTTCCTAAAGCATCAATAACTGGAAAAAGCGAATAAGCCTTTCTTGCTGGTCTTCCAATAGGCGAATAAATATCTTTCATTTCATAACCATATTTGCGACCTTCTCGAGCTGCGTCGGAGATGATGTATTTTGCCTTGAACGTGGGAATTATCATCATTCTCATTAACATCGGTAACACAGGCCGCATGATAAGATTGATTGGATATTCCTCTCTAAATTCTTTCACTCTTTTTGCACTTACAAAGGTATAGGGACTATTCAAAGAAGGGTAATAAGTTAGGTTAAGTTTTTTATCTGAACTCAAAGTATCCGGCGCTTTTGTTTGCAATAAACACACAGGCGCATTTTCGCTGGTTTTATTAACACCAAGTTCAGTCAAACGATCTTCCAAATGATTTAGGCGATCAACACCCCAATAAAGTTCCTTTTCATAATAAAAAGCAGAGCCAAAATAATAATCACAGTTGTTTCTAATTTCATTGCCAGTCTTGAGTTTTTCAATAACTTCGGCTTCTGAGGTTTGATAACTCTCGCCAAGTGAGTTCAACTTTTCTTGATCATCACTCCAAATAGCATGACTAACCTGTTTAGCTATACTTTCAAATTCTTCCTCAGAAACTGCAGACAAAATAGCATTGGCTTTGTTGACTAAGTCTTTTTTAGGATAGTCAATGCCAGGGAAATCTACACCATAAAAAGGTGCAATTCTTTTAACGTCTTCCAAACAATAATCTGTATAAAGTGATGGCTCATGTAAAGCAGCAGGATTTTCTTCTCCAACCAATATGGATTTGAACTTCACATCGTAAGTCGATTTAAATTTTTCAATGAAATGAATGGTCAGATGAGAATACGGATCATCGACTTTATGGAAATATAAAACTTCGTGAGGTCGATTTGCATCCTTTCTACTATCTTCTGCTTTTTTTCGTATTGCCTTGAAATTTTCAAAGCTGGAAAACATATTCATAGCTTTGTTTCTTGCTTTGTAAGCAAAGGTTCTTCTGGTCAGAAAATTTCTAAAGGCTTGAAGCATTAGAAGCGTTGTTCTCCAGATTGAATTTTTTCATAAAGAGAGCTATCGATTTCTACGTATTTGCCTTTTTGATAAAAATACAATTTGTCTTCAATAACCGAAGGGTCAAAACCCTGTTTTTTTAAATCTTCTTTTTGGTGTTTGAAGGTGCCAGTCGTTTTCATCACTTCGGCAATTCTTATGAAATATGGTAACTGAAAAGCATTCAGATTTTTTTCAATATGATTTGAAAAGACGTCAAAATCAAAATCGTCAGAAACATTCATCAAGGCCATGCCTGCCTTACCTTCTGCCGATTGCACTTCGACGCCATAAACGTTTGAATCGAGAACTTCAGGATATTTATTGATGATGGCGGCAACTTCCATAGTCGAGACATTTTCACTCTTCCAGCGATAAGTATCTCCAACCCGATCTGCAAAGGATAGCCAATTATTCTCATGACGGGTCAACAAATCTCCTGAATTAAACCAGCTATCGCCATCTTCAAAAACGTCGGTCATGATTTTTTTATTAGAGGCTTGCTTGTCTAGGTAGCCCTCAAAAGTTGCTAGTTTAGATAATTTAGAAATGAATAAGCCGGTTTCTCCAACATCAACAGATTCGCAATAACCTTCGGAATTTCTCAAAGGCTCTCCAGTTTCCAAATCACATTTAATAACTAGAGATCCTCTCATGTAGCGACCAACCATGCCAGGTCTGCCATGCGTGTTTACCAGAGCTCCAACACCTTCAGTTGCACCATAAAGTTCTCTGATTTTTGGAATCTTGAAACGAGTTTGAAATTTTTCCCAAATATCAGGTCTTAATCCATTCCCAGAAATTACTCGTAACTGGTGATTTTGATCTTCATCGCTTGGCGCAACATTCATTAAGTAGCGACAAAGTTCTCCCACATAACCAAACATAGTAACTTTGTGCTTTCTAACGTCAGACCAAAACTCCGAAGCAGAAAATTTTTCTTTGATTACCGTTGTTGCTCCCGCTCTAAGACATCCGGCCCAGGACCAAAGCAATCCTGTCGCGTGATACAAGGGCAAAGTTAAATACAAAATGTCTTTTTGTTTAGCTCGAAAACCAAAGAATTGACCGGCATAACTGGTTTTTATGGCTCTACCGTTTGTAATCAGAGCTGCCTTAGGAAGACCTGTGGTACCTGAAGTATAAATGTACATTGCTACGTCTTTGATTTTTAGAGGGTATGGAGTGACCTCGCCAGCATCTTTTGAAGCTTCGTTGATATCAATGTAATTTGCTGGAATATCTTTTGAATCTTTGACCAAGAAAAGCTTCAACGATTTAAGTTCAGTTTCCGGCATTGATGATTCAAATTTATCGAGATGAGACGCCCCTAAAACCGCAGCTTTTGCATCAACAATTGTGACAACATGTTTCAGTCCTTCGCCTGTCACGGTGGTATTTATTAAAGCAGCAATCGCACCAATCCTGTGAGCAGCTAGCAGCAACATTAAAAAATCTGGACAGTTATCCATTAAAAGAGCAAAGCAATCACCTTTTTCAATTCCTTGAGATTGTAGGTAGGCACCGTATTGAGATACTTTTTGGTTAGCTTCTTTCCAAGTTATTGATTCATCCTTGAAGATGAAGGCAACTTCATTGGGAAACTTTTTTACGTTCTTTTCAAAAAAATTCAGTATGGTTAGTTGGTTTTCAGGCTGCCAAGTGAACATGAGGCGCGGTAAACCCTGACCCATAAAGTAAATATCATCTAATATTCCATTGATTGCCCATTTTAAACTCATAATGTATCTCCCAAAAAAAGAAGTTTATTTTGTCAGTTTCTGAGTTGAATTTCTATCTTCTCGGGAGAGATAAATACTTACCCTTGCTTGAAATATTGGTTTTAAAAATTACTTCAATTTGTCTCTGATATAGAAGGGTAGATAGATGATGTAAAACATTAAAACTCCCAAAATTATAAAAAAGATATAGTGAAAAGGGGGATCTGGCATCAGGTCAACAATCGATTGTCCAGCAGGGCGTTGCATCATAAACCAATAATTTGCAGGCTCTCCTTCAGCAAAATAATTGATGATTAGGTTGATTGAATAAATTAAAAACAACACTGGAAAAGTCACTTTTAAGACATCGGTGATGGACTTCAATGTCGGTCGGTTGTTCAATCCAATCGAAATAAATCCGATTCCAAGCCACATCAGACCGTGACTGAAGAAAAATAATATGAAATGCAGATGTGGAAAATCAAATTTCACGTCAGGTTGAGTATTAGCCATTAAGCCACCTCCAATGCCCCAGAAAAAAGCAATCTCAAAAAAAATTCTTTTACGCGTTAACATGTACGCTGCTGCAGAAAAACTTGCCAAATGACAAAAATGCATTGGTAACATCTTTAAGAACGGAAAATCTTCTGGCCAAACTCCTGAATAGATAAAAGGTTTGAGAAGTTCGTTGCTGATCAGGAGAACAGCCAGCGCTTGTCCAAATTGTTTTTTTACAGACTCTGATTGATTTCTTAAAAAATATGGAATTAAGATAGACAAGGATAAAATAAAAACTAAAACTGATAGATGATCGGTTCCGAAAATTTGAAAGGGTTTAATCTCAAACATAAAGTAATTATTTTTAGGCTTTTTTGTTTAAGCTTCATTTTAAGTTACTTCTCTGGCTGCTCTCAAGAGTATCAAGTGGAAAAAGCTTCATGGGATTCCTCCTTAGATTATTTCTCTGAAATCCAGGAAGGCTATGACGTTACTTATTTCGTTGAAGTTGGAACACAAGAAGCATATCTGGGAGGAATTTTAGAAATCTATAAGCTTCCAAAAATGGACTATCTAGATCGAATCAAAGTGACTGAAATAGAATTCTTCAATCGTGTTGATGGATTACAAATGTGCAGAATTTGGGGGGTGAGTTCTAAATCAGGAACTTCTAATCATCTATTAGCAAGAAACTGTAAAGATCTTACTGATCTTTAAAACTTTCATAAAATTCTTCAAAACGACCTTGCAGTCTTTGCATTCCTGTTATCCAGCGATCGTAGTCGGTAGTTTTTCTCTTGATATATTCTAAAACTTCCTCATGAGGGGTAACTAGAAAACGTTCTTTTTTAATTGCATCAATGACATCTTTTGCACATTCATCTGCTTCGATCATTCCATCTACACCTGCAACACCCGGACCTTGTGCCGTCATTGCTGTTTTCACGGCTTGAGGACAAAGACAAGATACCCCAATCCCTTTTTCTCCATAAGTAATTTTGATCCACTCAGCCAAGCTAACTGCTGCAGCCTTAGTAACAGAATAGGGCGCAGCTCCGATTTGAGTCAGCAGTCCTGCCGCAGAAGCCGTATTTACAAGATATCCAGAACCCTGTTTTAACATTTGGGGAATCAAATGTTTAGCTGCATGTGCATGTGCCATAAAATTGATATCCCAGATATTTTGCCAATCCTCTGTAGAAACATCCAACAAACCAATGGCACCTGCTATTCCTGCATTGGAGCAAAATATGTCGATGCCCCCCATTTTTTCATTGGCTGAAGTAATTAGTTCTTTAATTTGATCTTCTTTTGAAACATCGACAACAAAACCTGAAAATCCCAATTCCTTAGCAACCTCAAGCACCTCTTCATTTAAGTCCACAAGAACGACATCTTTGGCCTTTTCATTTTTGAACTCGATAGCTAACGCCTTCCCAATACCACTGGCAGCTCCAGTAACAACAACTCTTTTATCAACTATTTCCATGTTTATCCTCCAAGCTTTTCAATAGCTTCTTCACGCATTTGTTTTTTTGCGATCTTTCCTGAAGCAATCCTTGGCAGCTGTTCAGTTTGAAACCACATATATTCTGGTATTTTAAATTTGGCAAGTTTCTCTGCTAAAAAAGACGATAGTTCAGCTTCGTTGAGTTCTTGATCTTCTCTGCAAGCCACCATAGTTGCTAATTTTTCTCCAAGCCTTTCATCCGGCACTCCAAATACTGAGGCTTCTAGTACCGCGGGATGCTCTGTAATAGCTGCCTCGACCTCAAGGCAAGCAATATTTTCCCCGCCTCGAATGACAATATCTTTCTTTCTGTCTTTGATATAAAGAAAACCGTCTTCATCAAGAGAACCGATATCACCTGAGCGGAACCAACCTTCAGAATCCAGAACTTCATCAGTCGCTTCTTGGTTTTTCCAATAACATCTAAACGTACATGCACCTCTGATACATACTTCACCATCTTCATTAGCATTCAAAGTATTACCGTCATCATCAACGATTTTTAAGTCAATCAATTTAGGAATTGCAAAACCTGTGCTCAGCGGTTTTTGCACATACACATCTCCATGATTATTTGCAGCCAGCGCGTTGGTTTCGGTCAAGCCATAACCAAGCCCTGGCGAAACGTCTTTCATATTTTCTTTCATTTCTTTTACCTGTTCAGGAGGTCTTGCAGCGCCACCCCCATTCAAATCGGTTAAAGTTGAGATATCCCGAGGATTTTTTTTCTGAGCTTCAACCATCTCATAGGACATTGTGGGAACCCCAGTAAACAAAGTTACTTTTTCTCTTTCAATCAAATCCAAAGCAACATCAGGATCCCATTTGTACATCAATACGGTTTTTCTGCCGACTGGGATCGATAATAAAAAAATAGCATGACAACCGGTTACATGAAATAACGGGACGCTAACCAAGGTTGCATGTTGATGCGCATTGCTGACATCTTCCGATTTCTCCTCAGCTGCTTCTTTACCCATAAGATTTAGTGTCATCCAGTAACAGGGAGCGAAGATTATTGAACGATGCGTTGCAACAACTCCCTTAGGATAACCGGTACTTCCTGAGGTATACATAATTGAAGCATCATCTTCTGGAAGCAGTTCTACGGGGTTATTTAATTCTGAATTAGCATCAGAAATTACCTGATAGAAATCTATTTCTTGGTGATCAGGATTTTCCGAACGTACTGAAATCTTTGCTACATCCGAACACTTATCACCCAAGCGCTCCAATCTTTCTTGATCAGCAATAAACACTTTAGATTCACTATTGGTTATGCCATATTCAAGTTCGTCACCTTGCCACCAAGAATTCAATGGAACAACAACAGCGCCAATGGAAGTAACGGCCATATAACAATACATCCACTCTGGATAATTTCTCATAGAAAAGGAAACCTTATCTCCTTTACTGACACCGAACTTCTCTTGAAGAGTGTTTCCAAGTTGACAGGCTCGAGCAAAAGTCTCCGGATAATTTATCCGCTCGTCTTGATAGATAATATGCTCCCAATCACCATGAGCCAATCCCAATTCATAATACTCTCTGAGATTTTTTGGAGCTTCTCCAAAAACATAATATTCATTTCCTCTTACTGTTTCTTTTGACAAGGAAAGAAGACCTTCTGCGGTCACTCGTTCCATAGCAGTCAAACGATCTGCAGGATTAATTAAATCCAATTTCGTGGTCACTCTTTATTTTCCAGTGAAATTAGGTGCTCTTTTTTCGACAAAGTGTCTTACACCTTCTTTGAAATCTTCGGAATCAAAACTTTTTAACATCTCTTGCAAAGAGCTTTCCAAATTAGCTTTGATACCTTCATCAAGAGCAGTATAAATTTGTCTTTTCATGATTTGCACAGATCTTGGTGAAACATTTTTTGCTACATCCTCTGCATAAGCCAAAACGTTTTCCATAAAGTTTTCATCCTCAAAACACTTGTTCACGAGACCGATGCGCTCAGCTTCTCTACCATCAAATTTTCGAGCAGTAAGCATTATGTCCATAGTATGAGCTACACCGATTATCCTTGGTAAGATCCAACCGACTCCCCATTCAGCAATTAAACCTCTTTTTGAAAATGCAGTTGAAAAAACTGCCTTGTCTGAAGCCAATCGCATATCGCAATACAAAGACATGATCAGTCCAACCCCAGCAGCAGGACCATTAATAGCCGCAATGATTGGTTTTGGGACAGATGGAAAATAACTGTATGTTCCTTCCCACTCTGCTAAACCATTAGTTGCATACTCTCTTTGTTCTGGCTTGTCTTTGGATTCATCACCATCCATCGACCCACTGTCAGAGATGGTCGACAAACCATCCATATCGGCACCAGCGCTAAAACCTCTGCCAGCTCCAGTAAGCACAATGACTTTGACATCATCATCTTTACAAGCATCATCGATTTTTTCTTTCAAGCGTGCTGTTAATTCGCCAGTGATAGCATTTAATCTATCAGGACGATTCAAGGTAATCAGCACTACCCCTGTATTTTTCTTGTCATATAAAACTACTTCGTTACTCATTAGACTACTGTGCCTCCATCAATCACTAAAGTGTGACCGTTTACAAAACTTCCTGCTTGAGAGGCAAGAAAGACTGCAGCACCACCAATTTCATCAGGCTCTCCAATACGTCGCATCGGACATGTTGCAGTTGATTGTTTTAGAATTTCGGGATTTTCCCAAAGAGCTTTAGCAAAGTCGGTTCGGAACAGCCCAGGTGCTATTGCGTTGGTTCTTATGTTGTACTGACCGAATTCTAACGCGTAGTTTTTTACCAACATGATGTCGGCAGCTTTTGAAATATTGTAGGCACCAATTACTGGGCTGGCGTTGAGGCCTCCGATAGAGGAAACAATGATTATGCTTCCATCTTTTCTTTCCATCATCTCAGGGATAACCATCTGACAAAGATTATGATTGCTTTTAATATTATTGTTCATAATCTTTTCAAAAGCTTCATCTGGAATATCTTTGATTGAACCAAAGAAAGGATTACTCGCAGCGTTACAAACTAGGATATCTATTTGTCCCAGTTGCGCTCGAGTTTCTTCAACTAGCATTTCAAGTGCTGTTTTATCGGAAATATTACAAGGAATTACAATGGCTTTTCCTGGAAATCCCATTGAATTTATTTCTTCTGCAGTTGCTTCACAAACGTCGGCTTTTCGACTCGAAATAACCACGTTAGCTCCTTGCTGCGCCATAGCTGCTGCAATGGATTTACCAATGCCTTTGGATGAACCGGTGATAATGGCGTTTTTACCTGTTAAATCAAACATCGTATATTCTCCTTCTAATTATTTCCCTTTCCAATTTGGCAATCTTTTTTCAGCAAATGCCACAGGTCCTTCGATGAAGTCCTCACTACCAAATAATTCTTTGACTGCTGAATAATGAGCTTTCATGGATTTTTCTAAGTCTGGCTCATTGAAATTTTCGTAAGCCACTTGTTTGGTTGCTCTAATTGACATTGGAGAGCATTCTTCAATTTGTTTGGCCCATGCTTTAGCAGCAGAAATAAGATTCTCTGGCTCAACGACTTCATTGACGAATCCAAGTCGCATGCCTTCTTCAGCAGAAACGTGTCTACCAGTTAACATCATTCCAAGAGCGTTTTTCATACCAATTTGTCTTGGCAGTCTCTGCATGCCACCGGCCAATGCTGCAAGACCAACTTTAGGCTCTGGCAAAGCAAATTTTGCATTGGTTGAGGCGACAATCAAGTCACAAGCAAGAGCAATTTCAAAACCTCCGCCCATGGAAACACCATTTACTGCGGCAATCAGAGGCTTGGTTAAATTGAATCTTGAAGTCAATCCAGCAAAGCCCGAAGAAGCCATATTGATATCCATTTTTCCACCAGCTTCTGCTTGAAATTTAAGATCGTTTCCTGCGGAGAAAGCACGATCACCTTCGCCGGTGACAATGCCTACCCAGAGGTTTTCATCTTTATCAAATTCATTCCACACTTCGTCAAATTCTGCATGAGCAGGGGGATGTAAAGCATTCATCCTTTCAGGTCTATTTATAGTGACGGTTAGGATGTGACCATCAATTTCGGTTTTTAAAAATTCGTAATCTGTTTTCATGTTTTCTCCCTAAAAAGTGGACCTTAATCTTAATAAAGGTTACTCCTTGAGTCCATAGGAAACGGTTCACTTTATTTTTTTTTCAAAACTGCAATAATGCATAAGACTTTTTCGAGGAGAGTTTTATGAATATACAAGACAAAGTTGCTGTTATCACTGGAGGCGCATCTGGTTTAGGTTTAGCTACTGCTAAGGCCCTTGCCGAAAAGGGTGCAAAGCTGATGTTGTTGGATTTGAATGAAGACAACGCTAAAGCTGCTGTTGCAGAATTGGGTGAAAATTCTGACTATTGCCTCACTAATGTCATAGAAGAAGACAACGTCAAAGCGGCAATGGATAAAACCGTAGAAAAATTTGGCGCGATTCATATTCTGGTAAATTGTGCTGGAATTGGCAGTGCATCCAAAACAGTTGGCAAAGACGGGCCTCACCCCTTAGATTATTTTAAGCTGGTAATTGATATAAATTTAAATGGAACTTTTAACTGTTTGAGACTTGCTGCTGAGGTCATGGGTAAAAACGAGCCGGAAAAAGATAATGAATGCGGAGTCATAATCAATACTGCTTCTGTAGCTGCTTTCGACGGTCAGGTTGGACAAGCTGCCTATAGTGCTAGTAAAGGTGGAGTAGTAGGGATGACTTTGCCCATTGCCAGAGATCTTGCAAGAATGGGAATCAGAAATAACACCATAGCTCCAGGTATTTTCGATACACCTTTGATGGCAATGGCTCCTGATGAGGTTAGAAATCCACTGATTGAAATGACGCAATTTCCAAAGCGTTTAGGAAATCCTGAAGAGTTTGCTATGTTGGCAACGCAAATAATTGAAAATCCATTTTTGAATGGTGAAACCATACGTCTTGATGGCGGGATAAGGATGCAACCGAGATAAACATGAAATTAGTAACTTATGCCAACAGTGATACCCCAGCAATTGGTGCTTTGATTGACGATAGTATTTGTCCATTTACCAATGACGCATCTTTACCAAACGAAATGAAACTGTTTCTTGAGGGTGGGGAAGCTAACATGAACAAAGCCACTGACTTACTCAACAAAGCTGAAAATTTGATACCTGTAGATTCTGTTACTCTGTTATCTCCAATTCTAAATCCACAAAAAATTCTGGCCATTGGTCTCAATTATGCGGACCACATTGAAGAATCGGGTATGGAGAAACCTAAGATTCCAATGGTCTTTAACAAGCAATCTTCTTCCGTGACAGGTCATAATGGCGTCATACATCTACCCAGAGCTTCAGAAGCTTTGGACTATGAAGCAGAAATGGCATTTGTAATCGGTAAACAATGCCGACATGTTTCTAAAGATGAAGCAGCATCGGTGATTGCAGGAATCACCATCTGCAATGATGTCAGTGTAAGAGATTGGCAATTGGCTGTCCCAACTTTCACTATGGGTAAAAGCTTTGATACGCATTGTCCTTTAGGACCTTGTTTGGTAACCATGGATGAAATTGGCGATCCGCATGACTTGGACATCAAACTTTTCTTAAATGGCGAAGAAAAACAAAATTCCAATACCAAAGAACTCGTTTTCAACTGTTACGATTTAATCGAACATTTATCTACAGCATTTACGCTTATGCCAGGGGATGTTGTGCCCACTGGAACTCCAGGTGGGGTATTGGGCGTAGAAGTTATGGCAGGGAGAGCAAGTTGGCTTCAAGAAGGTGATGAAATCAAAATTGAATTGGAAAAAGTAGGAACTCTTAACAATAAAGTTGTTAAAGAACCAGATTCAACCAAATTCATTGCTTAGTATTTGAAACTTTTCTTTTTAAGGCACGCTAAGTCCGATTGGGGCAATCCTTCATTAGAAGACTTTGATCGGCCACTTAATAAAAGAGGCTTGAGAGATGCCCCTCTAATGGGAAAGAAATTACACCATTATTTCCCAGATAATCTAAAGGTAATTTCCAGTCCTGCTAAAAGAACCAAAGAAACTTTGGAATTATTTTTTACTGACTATTATCGAAATTATTCCATTGAATTTGATGATGCCCTTTATCACGGTTCACCCATAAATTATCTAGAACATGTGACAAATAATGATGCCGAAAATGCAATTCTATTTATCGGTCACAACCCTGGAATATCAGAATGTGCTTCGCAGTTTTCTCCCGAACCTATTTTTTTTCCTACTTGTGG
>MDTE01161301.1_pt1 | contig 29820 bp, 23 predicted proteins | sample 811231 | NCBI WGS metagenome assembly MDTE01 (sample SAMN05326651, study PRJNA326480) | marine metagenome | isolation source: seawater | place: Indian Ocean: Red Sea | collected 2010 | reverse complement strand
GATCATACAGACATATTAAAGCCTAGGAGTCTGGGTGAGGTTATCTCTGAGTTTCGCTCCCGAGGTTACGACGTTAACGGCTTGACGATTCCGCGCAGCGGCGGCGGTCTCCTCGGTCTAGGCAGCCTGAATCGTTTGCCGGGGCTCGAAGAACTAGCAGATCTCGACCAGGATGCGCAGTTGGCGGCTATTCGCGACCCGATCTTCCGATCCCGTATTATTGAGACGGCAAGCACTCACCCTTGGGATGAGATAGCACCCTCGCTCCGCTGGACTGGTGACGCTGACCATCCAGATACGGTCCAGTCCCGCAATCAGGGACTCGACCAGTTAGCGGCCGAGGCCGATGAGCACCCAATAGCGACGTTCCTTCGTTACCTCGATCACACCGATGGTGCAGGATTATTCCACCAACCCAGCTTCAATCGTGATTTCGACGAAATCGAACGATTGCTCCGATCGGACTGGTGCTGCCCTGGTCTCGGCGATGCAGGTGCTCATGTCAGCCAGATGATGGACGGCGGGTGGCCCAGCTTCTTCCTTAGTTATTGGTATCGTGACCGCGGCGCGTTCAGTCTGGCCGAGTCCATTCATATGTTAACTGGCAAGCAAGCGCGGATTCTTGGACTAAAAGATCGGGGAATACTCACCCCGGGTTTGCGGGCCGATCTGAACGTTCTGGATATTGACAGCGTAGCAGAACGCCAGGCGGAGCTCGTTGCTGACTTCCCATTTGGTGCCAAACGGTTCATTCAGCGGGCGAGTGGTTTTGATGCGACAGTTTGCAACGGGACTGTAGTGCTTAGAGACAATGAGCACACCGGCGAGCGCAGTGGTAAGGTTCTAAGGGCTACTGGCTGATCGTTAGATTTTGTGCGGGTTTAGTCGCGTTTGCGAATAAGCCTCCCGGGCAATGCGTCGGTCGCATCACCGTTTTCATAGGTGACTGATCCAGCAACCATAGTAGCCAGAAATCCGGTGCTTTTCTGTTGCAGTCTGCCAGCTCCTGAGGGTAGATCGTAGGTCATCCTCGGCGTATCAAGGGTCAAATTTTCAAAGTCTATAACATTGACATCGCCGCGTTTACCGACCTTGAGTTCACCGCGGTCCGACAATCCTACGGCAGCGGCAGTGGCACTGGTCTGGTTGTGAACGAGTCGCGTGAGTTCAATCTTCTCGCCGCGTTGTCGATCACGGCCCCAGTGGATAAGTGAAAAAGCCGGGAAACTGGCGTCGCAAATTGTCCCGACGTGCGCGCCGCCGTCGCCTAGTCCCATGAGCGTATGCGGGTGCAGCATCAACTCGCGGCAGACGTCAAGGTTCTGCGAGTCGTAATTGATGATCGGCCAGTACAACATTGCTAGTCCTTCGTCTTCCAGTAGGACATCGTAGGCGTACTCTATTGGATCCCGCCCGGCCGCGGCTGCGCGGGATCCAATGCTTTGTTCCGGGGCTGGCTCGTAGTCGGGTCGCTCATCAAGTTGCCATACGTTTTTCATTTCGCGCAGCGCGTTGAAAATTGCCGCATAGTACTTATCGTCCACGGCTTCATTCAGTATTCGTTCTTTCACTGCCGGGTCACTGAGACGTTTAACCTGCTCGGGCAAAGGAACATGCGCGATTGCTTGATATGATGGATGACCCGATAACGGGTTGACGGTCGTTGTCAGGCCCAGCTGTATGCCAATGGCGCGCGGTGCAACCTGTCCACGGATGGTGAGACCCTTTTCATTAGCTGCTTCTATCTTTGACAGGAGGTGACGCCATCCGTCTTGGCCACCGATGCTTTCGGCCAGCGTGAAGGAGAGGGGACAAGCACCGTTCTCGGCCATGGCTTCGAGAATATCGAACTCGTTGTCGAGCTCGAAAAAATCGGAAATCAGTTCTATAACGCCGTGTCCAGCGTCACGTATACCTTGCGCGATGCCAGACATCTCATCGATCTCAGCCTGCAGTGAGGGCGTATGTTCCCCCTTGCTCGACTTATGATTAATTGACCGGGAAGTGGAGAAACCAATAGCACCTGCTGCCATAGCTTCGCGAGTCAGCTTGCGCATGGCTGCGATGTCGATCGTGGTTGCAGGTTCTCGGTCGAGGCCGCGTTGTCCCATGACGTACACCCGCATGGGTGCATGTGGTATTTGAACGCCAATGTCCATATCAAACTTTTTGCCGTCTAGGTAGTCCATATATTCGGGGAAAGTTTCCCACTGCCAGTTAATACCCTCGTTGAGTACCGCTCCGGGAATTTCCTCCACGCCTTCCATAAGTTCGACGACTTTTTTACGGTCCGCCCGGTGTACTGGCGCGAAACCCACCCCACAGTTTCCGGCAATAACGGTAGTCACGCCGAAATGGCTCGACGGTGACAGACGATTAGCCCAGGTGGCCTGACCATCATAGTGGGTGTGCATGTCTACAAGTCCCGGGGTAACAAGTGCACCGTCCGCATCGATTACGCGCGTTGCGCGTTGTGTGATTCTTCCGATGTCGGTGATCGCGCCTTTAGTGATAGCAATATCGGCGGTATAGGCTTCACTGCCTGTGCCATCGATCACGGTCCCGCCCTTTATTAGCGTGTCGATTGTCATAGATTAGCCTCCCAGGGTATGAATCTAGTATAGCCCAGCACGGTAGCTGTCTGGCCAAAAGCGCTCGGCAATACATGAACTAGCTTTGCATTCGGTCCGCATGTAAAAATGTAGTCTACTATACTGAACGGAAAGTCGAGATATGGCAGAAGAACAAGAAGAAGCTGCAGAATACCGGACCCAGTCTATCGCTCCATACGAAGTCTCGGATGAATTGCGCCCGCGAATCGACGCACTGGATCTGTGGGATGTTGTGGACGGGCTTCGTGAGCAAGGTTACGCGGTGATCCGTGACGTGGCCTCACCAGAACTCCTGGACGACATGCGCGAGGCGATTCATTCGCTGGCAGCGAAGACTCCGCAGGAACGAGATTCAATGCATCGTGTGCCGATGCTACTTGGACGACACCCGGCGATTGACCGTGTGGCGACGCTGCCGAAAGTCCTTGCCGTTGCGGAATTCAGCGTCGGCAAGGCCCTGCGCGGCGGTCGATTTCATGGGTCAATTATGCGGGAGGGACAGGGCCCGAAGAGCGGTGGCTTGCATTCCGACCAGAATTGGATGCCGTGTCCTTTTCCGGAACACAATTTGATGGTGACCTTGTGCTTTGCTTGCGAGGGTATGTCCGATGAGGGGGGTGCGACCCGGGTCGTACCGCGCTCGCACCTTGAGCGTCGCCACCCTACGGCGGACGAATCGAATGGTAAGAGTGTTGCCATCGAGGCGGAAAAGGGGGATGTGGCAGTCTGGGATGGGTCGGTCTGGCATGGTACAGGACATCGAAAGATCCCTGGTACGCGCACCATGCTGCACGCTACCTATCAGCGCCTTTACACCCAGCCAATAAACGACTTTACCTACCTGCTAGACGACGATGAATACATGGCTAGCGCACCGGAAGAGGTGCGGGGATTGCTAGGTGCGGAGCTCTTCTTCGGATCGGATACTCCGACTACCGATATCGATATGGAGAAGTTCGGCTTTGCGGCTGCAGCGTCCAAGTTGTAGCTCATTCTAGGTCGAGTCATTTTAATCATTCAGAGGAGTATGTAACCCTTGGATTTCAGTTTTAATGAGAACGAACAGTCTTTCTATGAAGAATTGAATGACTTTCTGCACAAGGAACTTCCGGAAGACTGGCACACCAAGCCGGTCAGGTGGCCGCATGATTATGCCGGTTCCCCTTATCGTGATCCAAAGGACGAAGAAACCGCGGAAATCTTCCAAAAAAAGCTAGCGGACAAGGGTTGGCTGACGATCTCCTGGCCGAAGGAGTACGGAGGGAGAGGATACACTAATATGGAACAGGCCATCTTCGATGAGCGCATGAGTTACCATCTGGCCCCGGCCAGTGGCGGTATCTCCTGTGGTATCGTCGGTCCCATGCTGCTGCGTATTGGCACCTTGGAGCAGCAGGAGACCTGGATTCCTAGAATCGCAAGTGGAGAGATTTCGTTTTGGTTAGGCTACAGTGAGCCTAATGCAGGTTCTGACCTCGGTTCTGTTTCGACCTTCGCCCGTGAGGAAGGCGATCATTTTGTATTCAATGGGCAGAAATGCTGGTCCAGCGGTGCACATAACGCTGACTATTCTTGGATGATTGTGCGTACCGATGCTAATGCAAGAAAGCACGCGGGATGCAGCCTTTTCATCGTTGATAACAAAACTCCTGGCATCACCATGCGTCCCGTGATCAATATCCTGGGGAACCATTCGTTCAACGAGGTTTTCATGGACGATGCGCGTGTTCCGAAAGAAAACCTGATTGGTGAAAAGAATAAAGGGTTTTACCATCTGATGCAGGCACTGGATTTTGAGCGCATTTCGCTCGTAGGGATCGGCACATTCAAGCGGTTCCTGGAAGAACTGATTGAGTACGTAAAAACCAGTACGCGCAATGGCCATCCGTTGAAGGATGTCCCTTCTGTGCGTCACAAACTGGCAGATCTTGCCACTCGGGTTGAAATTGGCTACATGCTTTTCTATCGCACAGCGGAAATGCTCGATCGAGGACAAGAGCCCAACGTTGAATCATCCGCGTTGAAAGTCATGGCGACAGAATTAGCCCGGGATATGGCGGAAACTGCGATGGAGATACTCGGACCTTATGGTCAACTGACGGAACCAGGAGAACGGGCCCCACTTCGGGCGCTGGTATCGCGAGGATTCTTGGAAAGTATTTCTGCCACTATTGGTGCTGGCACGTCGGAAATTCAACGCAATGTTATAGCGCAGCGTGGCCTCGGCATGCCGCGAGTCTGAATGGGAGCGATAGGATGAACCTCGATAAGAATACAGAACAAACCATGCTTGACGATGCTGCACGAAAATTTTTGCAGAGTCACTGTCCCTCATCACTTGTGCGCAGCGTCCGCGAAGATAGTGAAGCGTTTCCTCTGGACTTGTGGCAGGGGATGGCTGAAATGGGCTGGATGTCTCTGACGATAGATCAGGCATACGAAGGACTCGGGGGTAGATTCGCCGACTTGACCGTATTGCTGGAAGCAATGGGTGCGGTTTGCCTGCCTGCGCCGTATTTTAATACGGCGGTGGTCAGTGCCACGGCAATTGCACGGTCTTCGGCGACAGACCTAAAAAAGGGCCTACTGCCCAGGATTGCTGCAGGTAAAATGGTTTCCACTCTGGCCCTCATTGAACCGGACAACAGTTACGGGCTTGATAATATTCAAACGACAGTCGCCTCAGGGGAAGACGGTTGCGTGGTAAATGGTATTAAACTTTTCGTTGAGTACGCTCAGGGTGTGGATTACTTTCTGACAGTCGCGAATAACGAGTCGAAAGGTTTGGTAGTACTGATGGTCGACGCTAAAAGTTCAGGAATTAGTTTGACCCCAGCACCGACGCTGGATTATAGCAAACAGTGTGAAGTGCATTTCTGTGATGTTCAGGTGCCGGCTGAAATGATCGTTGCAACAGGTAAGGATGCTGAGTCCCTGTTGCTCCATCTGGAAAAGGTCTGTGCCGTTGGTAAGTGCGCGGAGATGGTAGGGGCGATGCAAACCGTGCTTGATATGACAGTTCAATACTCTAAGGACCGAACCCAGTTCGGGCAGCCTATCGGTGGTTTCCAGTCGATTCAGCACCACTGTGCAAATATGGCTGTAGATGTGGATAGTGCACGCTATTTGACAGGTCTTGCGGCGTGGAAAGTCAGTGAAGGTCTTCCCGCAGCTAAAGAAGTCTCCATGGCCAAGTCCTTTGTCAGCAGGGTGGCGATTCGTGTTGTGAAAATGGGGCACCAGGTGCATGGTGCCATTTCGTTCTGCGATGAATTCGACATGCACCTGTTTCTGCGGAAGGTTCAGTCTGCGTCTATGGCATTCGGTGACAGCGAGTTTCACCAGGAAAAGGTCGCTGCAGAGCTGGGGCTTTAATGTCTCGGTGCTAGTCGGTGCATCCCCTGCCGTTACTAGGACCAAGAATCAAAATGATTGCAAAAACTATCAGCAGAGTGACCCTCGATTGGCGGGGTGATGTGATTGTGTATAGATTATTTCTCATCACGTGGTTTAATCCGTAGGTTGTCTGGGAGAACCCATGAGCACATTAGAACTTGACGACGATATAAAGGATCGTCGCCGTTTGGATTCGATCCCCGTTTGGGGTGCTGGGCCGATACCGTCTGAGCGTGATCACTCGGAAGTTAAGAGCGTGCGGGGTTTCGCTGATGTCATGCGTATCTTTCTGCGCGCGTGGCCGTACCTATTGCCAATGGTCCTAGGCTATTGGCGTGAGCGTACCATAGTCAGAGAGGCAGGCTGGAAGCAGTTGGGGACGACTGATTGGAATTATCGTTACGTACCCTTTGTTGTTACTGCATTATTCGCGACCGGCCCACTGACGGGCCTCATTAGACTCGGCGAGAACTGGCAGCTCGATTTTCTTTTTTACACTACATTGATGATGACCTTTTTGGTATGGACATTGATGTATGTGCGCGGGCGTACATTTGTCTCGATCGCGGTTGCGCTGGTCTTTGTCGGAGTTGTTGCTAACCTTTTTGCCATCCTTGCAGTGACGGGATGGGGGGACAACATTTTCGTTGGTTTGGTCAGCTTCGGTTGCGTTTCAATGTGGTTGCTGCAGTATCGTTTTGTTGAGGGGGAACTCCAGCTGCGCGTGCGTCTGGGCTGTCACCTCGTTTACTACTACATCATTGTCTTAACATCTATGTTGGTCGGGGTAGTGATGGGACTCTTTACCGTTGACCTGCTGAACCAGTCCATTCTTCAGGCTGAACCACTTACGCCATTTTTGGCGGAGTTGGTCGATCGCGGTGACCTCGCCGACGGTACATCGGAGATGCTAACGACGATACAACGTCAGGAACTACAGTGGACTTATATGATCATCCTGCTCGTCGTTGGCATGTTGACTTTTCCGTTTACGGTCGCGTTACCTTACTACAACGTCTGGATTATGCAGCAGATCAATCAGGATCTACGTTTGGCTCTGGTTGAGCGCTGGCATCAGCTGTCATTGCGCTACCATGGTGACCACCGGGTAGGCGATTCGGTGTACCGTATTTACCAGGACTCGGCACAGGTCACCGCTGTCATCGGTATGTTGGTCAGTGTCGTCACCCAGCTAACCCAATACACCATGACTATCTTTTTCGTGACTGCATTGGACCCGATCTTGGGTCTAATGGGACTCACCATCGCGATCCTAGCCCTAGGTTGGGCACGCTGGTTTTCGCCGAGAGTCAGAGAGCGCTCGCTAGTGGCCAGAGAGACTAATTCTGATCTGACGTCACGCATACAAGAAGTCCTAGGCGCCGTTAAAGTTATTAAGGCATACGGACGAGAGGCAGATGAGCAACGGCGCTTTGAAGAAGATAGCGTTGTGGCGTTCAATGCCGCGCATAGGGTCCGCTCGCTTGTCGCTATCGTCGGCATCATCATGTTTACGCTTGCAGCGGTCATCCTCTTAAGTGGTGAGTTTTTTATGGCGATCTGGGCGAGTGGAGATCGCGAGACGTTTGCCGCCGCCTTGATTGGATTGATTGGCCTCTCCTTTGTGCGCTGGAATCTCGCTGCATTCCAGTGGGCTCAGGGTGAGTTTTTCAAGTCGAGCAACCAGGTGCGTGGACTGGTACGTGACTGGACGTCTGCACAGGACATGGCCATGGGCCTCGACCGGGTATTCGAGATTTTAGACATCGAACCGGACGTCAAGAATGTCGTCGATCCGATCTCAATGCCACCCTTTAGTCGGGAGATTCGGTTCGAACACGTGAGTTTTGCCTACGAATTGTCCCGGCCTGTGCTTAATGACGTCAGTTTTACAGCTTCGGCCGGATCTATTTGTGCGATTGTTGGCCCGACTGGGAGCGGCAAGAGTACTCTGGTAAGTCTGCTGACACGCCTGTTCGATCCGGATACCGGTATAGTCAGCATCGATGGCAACGATTTGCGCCAGTTGGATGTGGAGAATCTGCGAGCCAACGTGTCCATTGCCTTGCAGGAAAACGTACTCTTCGGTATGAGTGTACGTGACAACATTCGTTACGTAGTGCCGGATGCCACAGATACGGAAGTCTTTGAGGCCGCTCGCGTAGCATGTGCAGACGAGTATATTGACGGGCTACCAGATGGTCTGGATACCATGCTTAGTGATAGGGGCGGGAGACTCTCAACAGGTCAGCGTCAACGTCTATCTATCGCTCGTGCCATAGTGCGTAGCGCGCCGATTTTGATCCTGGATGAACCGACAGCAGCACTAGACGCTGAAACAGAGCATCGAGTGCTGGAGCGCCTGGCCGAATGGGGAGCGGGTCGGGTCATATTTCTAATCACACACCGCATCTCAACTATCCAGCAGGCGGACCAGATCCTGTATCTTGATGGTGGTGAGATTCTTGAATCGGGCAGCCATGATAAGTTGATGCAGATCGAGGATGGTCATTATAGGCACTTCGTTGAGACAGAGGGAGACCTTGCTAAAGGTATAGCTCAGAATATAGGGGACGAGGCGTTATGAGCGATTCCGTTGTCATCGGTAAGGACCTGAAGGTTCATGAGAAGTCGCTGGATGCTTCGGCCAGCATACTGGACCTTGAAACCGATCTGAACTTCCGCGATACCTGCCGCATTGTTGGCAGGGCACTAGGGTACATCAGGTACTTCCCATATCGCTTTACGCTCAAGTTTTTGCTATTCGCAATCTCCCTGATGACACCACTAATTCTCCCCTGGCCGATCAAGGTCGTTATCGACAACGTGATACTGCAGAAAGCTTTGGCACCAGAAGCGTTCCCAGCCTATTTTCGACCGTTTGTCATCTTTCTGGATGGTCGTACGCCCGTCGAGATGATGTTGTGGTTACTGTGTTTGGGTATTGGCATGGTGCTGCTAATTGGAGGCTTTGGTTCGACTGGTGGTGCGGTCGATGGGACGGATGCGGGGATGGCCCAGGGCCACGACACTGCGACGCAGACCGAGAATGAGGCGAATGCCGCCTATAGCAAGTTTGCAGGTCTCGCGGGTTTTATCGAGTTTCGTCTGCAGCTTCGGCTAAGTCAGGCGCTCAATCATTTATTGCGTTCGCAGCTGTTCGAGCGGATTCAGAATATGCCACTGCCGCTTCTGAATGATCAAAAGATCGGAGATAGCTTGTACCGGGTGATGTACGATACGCCGGCGCTGACCAACGTTTTTTTCCAGACCATCATGTCGCCAGTTGGCGCGATAACTACTGGCAGTCTGATTATCGTGGTGATGTCTTTCAATTACGGCCAGGCACCGGAAATTGTCTGGCTGGCGCTTTGTATTCTGCCGCTGCAGTTTATTGCGATGTTACCGTTTCCACGTGCCATGCGTCGGCGCAGTCAGGCCAGTCGTGCTGCAGGCTCTGTGACCACCGGCAACATTGAGGAAGGCATGAGCAATGTGCTGGCAGTGCAGAGCCTAGGCGGCAACAAGCGGGAGCGGCAGCGTTTCCAGGGGCACAGCGATGAGTCTTTCAAACGGTACCGGGCTGAGGTTCTGGTTCGCGTCCTGTACGGCGTTTCCAACGGGATGGCCAGGGGCTTGATGGGGCTGATTGCTTTCTACTTCATTAGTTCACGGGTCATCGAAGGCGTGCTCACGCCGGGTGATTACGGGGTGCTGTTCTATTACTACGCTTGGTTGTCGGGAGCAGTGACCGCCCTGCCTTATCTATGGATCCGCATTCAGGCGGACATTCCTGGAATCCGCCGGGTATTCTTTCTGATGGATCTCCCAAGTGAAACTTCCCGTAAAGGCATTGAGCTAAGCACGATCGATAATGGCATTGAGCTGTTGGGTGTCAGTATGGCGTATCCCGATGGCCGTGAGGCGATCTCCAATATCGATTTGAAACTGCAGGTTGGTGAGATCACTGCGCTAGTGGGACCGACGGGAGCGGGCAAGACCAGTCTTGCTTATCTGATCCCGGGGTTTCACGATGCTAGTTCCGGGACGATTCGGATCGATGGTAAGGACATTAACGATATCTCCTTAAGAAGCCTACGCGGTCAAGTGTCCTACGTGTTCCAGGAGACGCAGCTCTTCTCTAATTCCATTCGGGATAACATTCGTTATGGCAAGCCAGATGCAACCCAGGGAGAGGTTGAGAGAGCTGCATCGATCGCTGGTGCACACGATTTCATTTCGGCGCTACCCGAGGGATATGGCACGCAGCTGGGTACCGTAACCAGTAAGATCTCTGTTGGCCAAAAACAGCGCATCGCTATCGCGCGTGGTTTAATTAAGCCGGCAAGCATACTTGTTCTGGACGAGCCGACCTCCGCGCTCGATCCGGAGACGGAATCCTATCTGGTTCAGGCCCTACAGGAAGCTGCGAAGGACCGTCTGGTGATCATCATCGCCCATCGCCTGTCCACTATTGCCAACGCAGACAAGATTGTATTTCTCGAGGAAGGTAAAATAATGGAACAGGGTACGCACGAGGAGTTGATGGCTGATCCTGACGGCTACTATTATCGTTTCGTAAATCTGCAATCAGCAACAACTGGCTCAGCATAGAGTCAACGGCAAGATACTGCGGCGGCTAACGCAGAAGAATCAATAAAGTATAAGGTTTTACCGAGCTCGATTCACTCAGTTGACTGCAATCATCATATTTATTCGAAGTATCGAGTCACCAATTAGTCAATGCACCATCTCGCCTTTTCATCCTTGGTAAGAAGTCGTCGTCTTCACCGAGTCGATGTTGCTCTGCCAACGCTTCGTTCATTACGACGCCAAGACCAGGAGCGTCGTGGGCAAAGGCGTAGCCGTCGCTGAACCCGATTTGTACTGGGAACAAGTCAGTTGCGAAAGATCCCGGTGCTTTCGGCATTTCTTGGGCTCCTACATTTGTGGAAGCCATGCAGAGGTGCACACATGCCGCTGCGCTAACGGGGCCAAGAGGATTGTGCGGGACAATATCGATGAAATGTGTCTCAGCCAAGTGGGTTATCTTTAGAGATTCCGTCAGTCCGCCGGCAATACAGAGGTCAATCCGTGCGTAGTCAATCCATTCGTTTTCTATGGCCTCTCGGAATCCCCATTTCGAACTCCATTGCTCTCCCGCTGCGATGGGCAGGTTTACCTTCCGAGAAATTTTCTCATAGCTACCCGGATTCTCTGCCCGGATAGGATCCTCGATGAAGAAGGGTTTGAAAGGCTCCAGTTCCCGACATAACTGGATGGAATGCGTTGTATCTAACCGGGTATGAACGTCGAGGCAGATCTTGATATCGGGTAATGCATCTCGCACTGCAGCGACAGACTCAATGGCAATATTGATGCTCTCGCAGGGCTCCAGTACACCCGGTTCTGGGAAGCCCTCGTCGCTTGCAGGTAGATGCCAGCGCACAAACTTCCATCCTTGTCCATAAACTTCCCTCGCGGCTGCTACAAGTTCTTCGATCGACGAGCCTGCAATATGGGGGTAGCACACAACCCGATTCCGGAGAGGGCCTCCCAGTAGCTTGTAGACAGGCTTATCCACAGATTTCGCCTTGATATCCCATAGTGCGATATCGATGGCACTGATTGCGCAGGTGTAAACTCGATCAGCCGGGAAGAAATTACTGCGGAACATTTCCTGCCAGAGTTTTTCTGTACTCCATGGGTCTGTTCCGATAACGAGTCGGCTGAGGTGTTCAATGGCTCCAGTCACGGCCTTACCCCAACTTCGGATGCCTACCTCACCTAAACCTGATATACCTGCATCGGTTTCGACTTTAACGATGTGGTAACCCCCGACAAGGCCGCTGGGATCAGCGATTCGGAATTGTTTGATACCTGTCACTTTCATACGCTATCGTTCTACAGATGACAGCAAGAGTCTAAAGCCCAGGGGCTGTATCCCGCGTTCATCATGTAGACATTCTGCTCAGCGGTTGATTGTTTGTTGTCGGCGAACCGGTGCATGGCTTTTGCACCGATCAGGTGGGTGAATTCGATAGGTGCCCCTAGTTCCGGTGGGACGATGGTATATCCTCCTTCATCCAGTCGATTGATATAGTCTACCAGTCCTGGTTTCTTGATCTGTTTGCAGATCTTCTTGCGGGCTTTTGAATCCTTGTATTTTTCTAGGCACATATCGGCATTTATGTATAGGTAGCAAACATGTGTCAGATTATAACCCGAATTTCTCTAATCAAACTGGCCGACATCAGGCAGTGGTGATCCGTGTCGGCAGATTTACATAGCTTCTGGGAAATTCCATGTCATATTAGAACCCCTTGTCCGCAGCAGGTAATGCAGCTTTTCCAGTTTTTATATTTGTATATAGGTACAGATACGAGCATGTGATACCTAAGATGAAAGCTGACCTGATGTGGTGCGATTAGTAAGCGTTCTAATATAGAGATATAGGTGGTTCGCGTGTTCAGGTGAACATCCGAATTGAATTGATCCGGCACAGTGGCGTGGTCTGCCATCGGACGTATCCGAGTGACCAGAATATAACTCGTCGTAAATGCGATTACCCACAGAAGAAATAGTCGAGCGTGTCCTAGAAGATTCAGCACAAGCAGCATAAACAGGTACAACGAGGAAGAGCGTGCTAATGTATGGCGGTTCCGGGGTTTTGGATTCCTAAAATTAGCGATGGATCGTCCTCGTTCCCGGCGAACACATGATTTTTTTGGTGATTCCGCATATAGGCATCTTTGTCTGTGAATACTCCGTAACCCGAAAGCAAGCTGCCGTCCACTGAGCAGGATGATTGCTAGCAGGATAGTAAATGGATTGGGGAAATGCGCCGTCAGCCAGAAACCACTGATAAACATCGCGCAATCAAATACTATGATTCTCGCGCCTGCCCAATTGTCGCTGGCAGTATGTCGTCCAGTTCTTCCTCTGTAAGCAGTTCACGAATGTTCATCAATAATTACCGCGGTGTATACCAGATCGGTGATGAATAGGCGCGTTCTTCAATCACAGGTGGTGGGGTCTGTGGGAAGTTGACACCATAGAACTTAGCATCGTAAACAGTCCACCGCGGTGTGGGGATCTGCAGAACACGAACGTAGTACACCGCGCGTTCAGACTGATTGAAGTCTGGGTCACGCCAGGTGGCTGATAGCTCCGAGGTACCGATGGTGTTTTTGTAGCTTGCTTCAGGCAGATTTACTGTTGACCCTACTGATGGTAAGAGGCCATTGGCATCGATGTTACGTTGGCCTGACCACGCCACATTGTAGACTTTTTCCTTCAGCTTACCGCTCTGATCGCGCCAGCCTTTAATGATCTGCACGCGATCAAGATTGGCACCTTCCGGATCTTTGGTGGCCCTAACTAGGAATGTCGGTGCCTTCGTCCCCTCACTCTGGATCAGATCGGCACCCATGGGTACGCCGCGGCCGTAGCCGATTACCGCGATATCTGGGCGGAGGGCGTCACCGTCCGAAAAATCCCATCCGGCGAAAAACCGCAAGGTGATCCGCGGGCCTGTGGTGGCGTAAACCTCACGTCGCTTTAATGCTGAGAAGATTGCCTCACGGGTGTTTTCCGTTGCCCAGACCGCTGCATAACCGGCAGACGCCCAGTTCGCCTGTCTGGCGGGACGAAAGCGACTTGGTTCGGCGCCACCCAGTTTTCCCCAGAAGTTGTCTTCATCAACCGAGGCAATACCGGTATGGGCATCGGTAGAGCCAATCATTCCGAACTTGTATGGGTTCACGCCGACGTTCGCTTCAATATCGAGACCAGTCTGCAGAGCTGAACGCGCATAGGAAGCGCGTGCGACATCTTCGATCGTACGATTGCTTTCTTTGTCAGCTGTGGGTCCTCTTAAGCCATAGGTTTCGTGGTCCGCGAACTCGTCATTCGGGGAGATTAGCGGATAGGTTTCGCTATCTCCCTTGATCTGGGTGACCTCTATGATGGGTTCGATATCGGAGCGGATGCGAGCGTAGTCACTTGATATGGGCTTGCCTTCAAAGGTAACTTGCCTGAACGTGTTGCCGCGACTTAGATTGCTGTTGTGTGGAATGGCTATAACATCACTGCCTGTCATTTCCTTGTAGCGTGTGAGGTGTGCCCAGAGGTCCTCGGGGTTCTGACTGTCGGCACTTGAGAAGGGGAGTGTCTGCAGCGTGTCGGAAGGCCCACCAACGAACAGAACATTGCGGTGTATTGGTGTGGGCGTGTACTCGTACCCGACGAAGGTGGTGAAGGTGCCAGGATCGTTATGTCGTTCGGCAACCGCGACGACTTCCTGCCATACGTCGCGTTTGAACGATTCCTCGATACCATAGTCACGGAACGCGATTGCCTTGGCGGCACCGATTAATTTGCTGCCAGCGTCGTATTCTTCTTCTGTCGCTGACTTTAGCAGCTCTGAGACGGTTGGTCGTCTGGCGAGTCTCTTTGCTAGTTCCGCCGCGCCTTTTGTCGTCAATACTCGCAGATCTCCTGCAACTAGTGCCGGCAGGACACCCATGTTATTGGCATGGTCGGCCACCATCATAAAATCCAGCGGACGGCGTATTCTTGTGTTTTCATCGCCGTCAGTCCTAATGGTCTCACCCTTGGCAAAGCGGTAGGCCTCATCCGGTGTGATGGTTGCGCCGAACGAATAGGCATCCCCGGATAGGTAGGTGTGCAAATGGGTATCGCCCCAGTAAACGTTTTCCGGATAGTTGCGGTCCACGTAGGGAGAGTAGGATTGTTCTGCCGCGAGTGGCATAGCCAGTATCGACATTGCAGCTAACATAAGAAGTTTTTTCATGCGGCCTTTTGATTTTGGGTTCGGAGTAAAGTGTCAGAATAACTATTTCCGGAACGATTGTCTGCTGGCGGTTGTTTACTCTGTCCTTTGTGCACCCAGCCACATCCGTCTGGGTTAGATTTGTGGTTGCATCGACGGGCTCGTTAGCAACTCGGACCATGCTTGGTGCTGGGCCTGCCAGGAAAAACGGGAGACATCAGGGGACGAAATTTCACCATGTGCGATCTGCCGTATCAGGGCAACCGCGTCGCTAGGCGTTTTGTACAGGAACTTCGGCGTAAACAGTTCCGGGTATGCGAGTCGATTCGGTACCACAGGAATACACCCTGCGGCTACCGCCTCTAGCACGGAGAGCCCCTGAAACTCGTGAAGTGCAGTGGATAAAACGACATGACTACGTGCCAGTAGATCCAGATATTCGGGACGCGACGTGATAAAACCGGTCTGTCCGAGACTACTGTGGAGCTTCAGCAAATCCATAACCTTAGTCATGGTTTTGGGAATCTCACGAAACTGCTGTCCGATCAGGTGGATCTTAAAGTTGATTTCGGCGTCGAGCAGGGCAGTTACAATGTCATGCAATGAGGATAACCCCTTGTCGTACTCCCAGCGGTGATTCCAGACGATGGATAGGCCCTCGGCTTCCGGCAGATTGCCTTTAGCATCCATCTGGAACAAATCATCATCCAGTGGTACTGGAACTAATGAGAGGTTTTCGCTGAGTTTTTCAACAATACCGTGCGGCACATAATCTGGCAAACGTGCGAGTAGGGCCTTCGTACCCGAAAGAAAAGTGTCCCGGTTGTACCCAGAGTTGAATACTAGGTGATCAGCCGCCAGCGCCGAGTAGATGCTGGTGATCTGGCGGTCTACCGCACCCTCAATGTTCCGTCCTGGTGGATAGGCGAACTGGTTCTCATGGAAATAGAGTATGGCCGGTACACCCGCAAGGTTTTGTTGCATTCCCTTGAGTGCACTAAAATCTGTCATGGAGGTTGCCAGAACCAAGTCGTAAGGTTGAGCCAGAAGTGGATCGAAAGCCAGGCTCAGGCTATTGCCTCTGTGTCGCCAGGAAAAATACCTGGGAGGTAGCGCTACAACCTCAAAAGTGAAGTCGGGGAACTCGCGTACAATGCCTTGATGCCAATAGCGATGGCTGAGTGCATCGTAAGGAGAGATAATCAGTATTCGCTTATCCATATATTCAGAGTAAAGTGCCGGAGTAACGCTTCCCGACGCTCGTGTAAGTCGACAGGTGTATGTACTCCGACACTTTACTCCACCTTTTCTTCGGCATACTGCCAGCCATCAGGAAACGGCATCACGTAAATGTCCTCAGCTATATCCGGACGACCGAATCAGGTTCTGCGATTACCGGGGCTAATTGTTGCGTCCAAAGGACAAGCAACAGATGCACGGCTTTTACCCGTTTCGCCATGGTGGTAATACATCCCCATCAGCAATCATACGCTTACGAGCGTCTACTTTTCCTCGAATGCCAGCGCTCGTACCCAGGTAGCATCCATCTTTTCTACATTCAGGGGAACGCCAAAGTAGATACATCGTTCACTGGTCAGGTTTTCAATATTGACCAGGGGATATGCAATGGGCACATTGTTACCTAACAAGTGTCTGTGGGTAGGGCAATTGTGTGGTTCTTCGTCCTGGTAAGCACTTTCCCACATAATCCCTGGAAACTGTGCGGCTAGCAGTTTGATCTTTTTCTCCAGAGCGAGAAACTTACAGGTATGTTCCGGTAACCAGGGCTGTTCCATGCCACGGAATGGGCTAGCGATCATCAGAATGTCTCCCTCTCTGACCCTTTCGAAATGCTCGGGCTGAAGCGCTTGTCCACGGATAACCTTTTCGCCCTCTTTCGCGGGTACAACAGTAGCCCAGTTTTCCGGCTCGGTTTCGATAGGTTCAAGATCTTTGAAGTTAAAAACCGACGCTTCGCCGAAAAAGGTATCAACTGGATACTCCCAGAGTCCTTTCATGTCATCGGGTAGATAGTCCCAGAGATCAATGTGGCCCTTGCCCGCTTCGGTGTGGGCACCATGATGTCCACTGTGTCGACCTATAGGCCAGTAAGGATCACCCTCTCTGGCTCCCACCAGTGTATATAAGGTGCGGTCATACTCTGCAACGCCTTCTTCCAGTATCCAGGGTAGTCCGTAGGGGTCCCTGGTGCCTTCTTCGATCGATCCGTCCAATCGGGTGACTCTTGCGGTCAGCCTGGGGCTGAGTTCAGTGACCTTGTAGTCGTTAAAATTAATCATTTTTTTGTTCCTTATCTGTTTCGATAGTCTCTGCCGGTGCATTAACAATGCCAACCGATTGCACGGGTTCTATGGAATACTTCGTGGTCGGGAGATAGGATCTCACGGACATATTGAACTATGGCGTGCTCCAAAAAAGGATCTTCCAAATCCATCTTCAACCAGATAACTTTATCGCCTGAACCGACTTCTCCCTTACCGAATCTGCTAAGTTCAGATGTGTCTGTCCTACTCAGATTGACTACGCAATCCGCAGGTTTGATTTCGTATCCTTTGCAGTCGGGTTTGCGGTGGATCAAAATTCTATTGTTCTCAAAGTCTATGCGAACAGTTGCCATATTTTCTCCAGGTATTTTCAGTAAGTTTTGTCGTTCAATACTTGTATCTGGGGTACAGTATACTTAATCCATCCACTTCCTTGATCCTCTTGATCTCTCGGTTGCATTAAGTGCTTTGTACTCCGCTAGTATTTCTACGGTTCCGCGGTCGCCATCAACTTCCAGCGAATCTTCCTGGCTATCCAGGGTGACGATGAGATCGTTGGTCATTACAGCTCAATTCGCAGTAAATTGAGAAAAGACTTCTTCTGTTCATCGGTCATTTCGGAAAAGATTGGTACCAGCATCTCGGTTAGCGGCAGGTCTTCGTATTCGGGAGATGGCATCTGCATGCTGGCGGCAATATTGTGAAAGCCTGGACCCACTGTGACAGCGGCACCAATAAGCGGCGGCCAGTTCATGGATTTCGCGCTTCCACCTTTGCCTTTCTGCCACAATTCCTTCCTGCCTACATACTCCATGATGTATTTGTACATGACGGCCTCGTCGGCACCACGCTGTTTGGAGCTGTCATAAATGGCTCGCGACTGGCTACAAATGGAGCCCCATACGGCTTCGATATGGAAGCCGTCCAAAGCATGACATTCTTCCGGTGCACCATCGCCGCCGGAACAGACGCCGTCTTTCACCATAAAGTAGAAGGCAGCTTTTTCACGTCCACCCGCCAGCATTCTTTCCGGTGGATAGAGATAGTTTTCGGTAAAGCCCCAGGCGGTATCAGCCGGTAGATTAGCGTCCTGAAGCATTTTGGCGCCTGCTTTGCCGCAGGCCTCACACCATTCGGCAGATCCAAATTCACCTACGGGTTCATAGTCAGCCATATCTTCTCCAGTTCAGCGTTTTTTTTCAGAGCCGGCATTGTTACATGAATGACTGCTAACTACTTGCGTAAACAGGGAGTCGAAGCAAATATTTGCATTTTTCTTACGTTAGGGTGCAACACGGGTTAGGCGCAGTTCTTTCTGGTACAGTCGTTTCTCTCGCAGTAAGTCATTTTTGGAGTTGTTATGAGCCAATTTTCAATGAGTGGTAAAAATGTGCTGATTACCGGTGCATCATCCGGGTTTGGGCGCCATTTTGCCGGTGTGTTGGCTGAAGCAGGTGCGAGTGTTGTTCTTGGTGCCAGGCGAATGGACAAGATCGAAGCTCGAGTTAAGGAACTCAATGATTCGGGGTGCAGTGCATGGGGGTTTGAACTGGACGTCCGCGAACCGGAGAGCGTCGCTTCTTTTATGCAGGCGTCGGAGGATGCCGGAGGACCTATCGATGTCATCGTCAACAATGCCGGGGTGGAGTCAGGCGCCAAGACTTTCACCATGATCGACGAGGATGACTGGGACTATGTGATGGATACCAATCTCAAGTCCGTTTGGCGAATTGCCAAGATGTATACAGAGCGGATGGCCGCCAATAGCCAGAAAGCGGGCAATATCGTAAACATTGCGTCCATCACGGCTTATCGAACCATCAAGGGGCAATTCCCCTACGCTGTATCCAAGGCCGCGCTGGTGAAGGCGACGGAGATCATGGCGCTTGAGGGCGCGAAATATGGTCTTAGAGTGAACGCCCTGGCCCCCGGTTACATTTTGACCGACGTCAGTCGCGTCTTGTTGGAGAGTGATCGCGCCGAGAGCTTCATGAAAGGTATACCGATGCGACGATATGGTGAATTTGAGGATCTGGATGGCCCGTTACTGCTGCTCGCTTCTGATGCTTCCAGCTACATGACAGGGTCCACGGTGGTTGTCGATGGCGGGCATATCTGTTCTGAACTCTAAACGGGTTGAGTGTGGTTAAGGAAACGCACCGATAGTCAGACAGTCCTGTGCATCTAGTGCAATATGAATGCACAGACCCAGACCAAGCAGGCGAGTCTTCTCGTGCGCAAACAAAGCGATGTAAATCCCGATTGGGAAAATAGTATGGAGCGGATGAAAACCGATGCTGCAGCGACCTGGGTCGTAGATCGGGTTTGCCAGCAGATGATCGATGTCAATCAACATACCAAGCATCATCAGCGCAAAGGCGACAACCAGTTTGTGTCGATAGAAACCGGCAGCAACCGTGAAAGGTATAAGGAAATGCAGAACGATATGTAACATAGGTTTGCAATTCTCACACAGTGACGATCAGAGAAGAAGTCAGGTAAGACTGGCTCGGCTGCTGCAGGTCAAAAGATTTTCGGTTTGTTGATGTTTAGATCGCAATTCATACTCGGAAAGCAGAGAGAGTATTGGTACGCTATGGTGTATTCAAACTCGAATGCCTTAACACAAAGACTATTTTTCGGAGAGATACATGGCACACGATATTGTTATTCGTAAAGGTAACCTGGTTGATGGCTCAGGAGCCGAGCCAGTCCCAGGCGATCTGGGGATTGATGATGGCTGCATTACAGTAGTGGGCGAAGTTGACGGTAAGGGAAAACAGGAGATCGACGCAGAGGGTCATCTGGTGACCCCGGGATTTATCGATCTGCATACACATCTGGATGCCCAGATTGGCTGGGACCCTACGATGACCCCTGTGTCCTGGCACGGTGTATCGACGGCACTACTTGGTAACTGCGGGGTGACCTTTGCACCCTGTAGGCCGGAAGATAGGGAACTGCTGGCCGGGATGATGGAAACCGTAGAGGACATTCCCAAGCACGCGATCATGACCGGATTGCCATGGAACTGGGAAGACTATGGCGGTTATCTTGATGCGATCAGCGAACTGAAACCATCCCTCAACATGGCGGGCCTGGTTGGTCACTGTGCGGTTCGTTTCTATGTCATGGGAGAACGGGCGGTTGAAGAGCAGGCGACAGCTGACGAAATGAAGCAGATGGCTGACATTGTTGCTGACTCGATTGATGGAGGCGCATTTGGTTTTTCCACCAACCGTCTTGAAGCCCACCGGCTACCGGATGGTCGGTCTATCCCCGGTACCTTTGCCGACCCTCAGGAACTCGAGGTTATTGGCAGGCAAGTCGGTGCAAGAAACGCACTGATGCAGGCTGTCGGTGCGAGCGAAGACGTCATGATCAAAATGTCACGTGCCTCTAACAATCGAATTTTGTTTAGTGGTGGTGGTGCCAATGATCCAGGTTCCGGCAAACGCGTTGCCAAATGGCTGGATGAGTTCTGCAAGAATGGCGATATCACATCCATTACGCAGGTGCGAGGATCTGGCTTTATGTTTGGACTTCAGGGCTTGTTGCCGTTCGTGGGTGAAACCTGGAATGCACTCGGTAAAAAAGATCTGGCTGGACGTGTCGCGTCCTTCAATGATGACGATACGGTTCAGAAGCTGATAAAGGAAGGGAAAAAGGAAACCTGGGTGGCCCTGAGTCGACTCTACTATCAAGGCGATGGTGATGCGCCAACCTACACGGCGAACATTAACGACAATCTGGCAGCCCTGGCGAAGAAGAATGGTGAATCGCCCGCGGAAATGTTTATTCGTATCAGCAGGGAGACTAACGGGCGGGCCCTATTTACCTGGCGAATGTTCAACCAGGATCTTGATGAATTGGGTGACCTTTTCAAGAGTGAAAATATTTTCCCAAGCCTGGGCGATGCCGGTGCGCACGTATCACAGTTTATCGATGCAGGCTGGTCTACCTTTACGCTGTCACACTGGCTGCGGGAAAAGCAGCTCTATACGATTGGCGAAGGCATCCGTCGGATGACCTCGGGTCCTGCTCGAGTCATAGGTCTTAAAGATCGGGGTACGCTCGCACCCGGTATGCGGGCGGATGTCAACGTCATTGACTTTGACAATGTTACCGAGCTGCATCCGGAGATGGCGTACGACTTCCCTGGAGGTGCGCGCCGTTATATTCAGAAGGCCCGTGGCTACAAAGCAACATTGATCAACGGTCAGATCAACCTGTTAAACGACGAACTGACAGGTGTCCAGGCCGGTGAAGTATTGCGTCATCAACCATAGGTAGGTCATCCATGATTAGATTTGGCACCCTGGGAGCAGCGCGGATTACCCCTGCCGCGTTAATCGAGCCTTGCAAGAATATCGATGAGGCGGTGATTTCGGTGGTCGCTGCGCGCGACCGATCCCGTGCAGAAGCATTCGCGCAGGAACATGGCATTCCAAACTTTGTGGATAGTTACGACGATGTGATTAACCATCCCGATATTGATGCAGTATATAACCCATTGCATATTGGTCTGCATCACGAGTGGTCCATCAAGGCGCTGAGGGCTGGTAAACACGTCTTGTGTGAAAAAGCGATTGCCAGTAACGCCAAAGAGGCAGAGGAAATGGCCGCCGTAGCGAAAGAGACAGGCCTGGTGCTGATGGATGCGTTTCACTATCGATACCATCCCTGCTTCATCAGAGCGAAAGAGGTCTGCGATTCGGGTATCCTGGGTGATATATCCGAGATTGAAGCTGCGTTTCATGTTGCTGGTCATTTGGAAGATGACATTCGTACCAAGTATGAAACCGCTGGTGGTGTGACGATGGATATCGGCTGCTACCCGATCTCTTGGGTACGTCATCTCACCGGTGAAGAGCCGCTAGAAGTGTCGGCGAATGCCGAAACGGGCCAGCCTGATGTTGACCTCTTTCTAAAGGCCGATCTTACTTTTCCGAGCGGTATCGTCGGACATATCTCTGGGGATATGCGCAATGGTGGTAAAACACGCGCTGATCTCACGGTGACAGGTTCGAAAGGGACACTATATATATGGAATCCCATTTCGCCCCAGCACGGCACCAAGTTCGAAGTCACAGTTGACGGTGCGACATCGAGCGAGACCTTTGATAAACGCGCCAGCTACGACTATCAGCTGGATGCCTTCATTGCTGCCATTGAACAGGACGCTTCGCTGTATACCGACGCGGATGAGGCGGTGCATCAGATGAAGGCGATTGACGCCTGTTATGAAGCAGCAGGATTGCCACTGCGTGGATTGTAAACGGGTCTGCCTATTGGGGCGTATACCAGATCGGCGATGAGTAGGCGCGCTCCTGAATTACGGCGGGTGGATTCTGTTGGATCTCTTTCAGCCCGTAGGCTTTTGCGTCGTAGGTTGTCCAGCGGGGTGTGGGGATCTGCAGGACGCGAACATAGTAAACAGCTGCTTCAGGCTTATTGAAATCCGGATCGGTCCAGACGACTGAGAGTTCCGGACTACCTATCGTATTTTGATAGCTGGCGTCCTCAAGGTTTACTGTGGAACCTACGACTGGCAGGTTACCGTCGGCATCGATCTTGCGATGTCCTGACTTTCCATTGATAGACCAGGCGACGTTGTAGACTTTTTCGAGCAGCTTACCTTTTTTGTTACGCCAGCCTTTCACGATCTGCACGCGATCCAGGTTCGCGCCATCCGGGTCTTTGGTGGCGCGAATTAAAAATGTCGGGATTCTGGTTTTATTGTTTTGAATCAGGTCGCCCCCCATGGGGACGCCAAGCTTATAGCCTGTTTCCGCAATATCCGACCGTTGTGCGTCGCTCTCTTTATAGTCCCATCCACCAAAAAAACGCAGGGTCATCCGTGGTCCGGTAGTGGCATACACCTCGCGCCGCTTCATCGCGGCGAAGATCGCTTCCCTTGTGTTCTCCGTGCTCCAGACGGCGGCATAGCCGGAAGCGGAGAATGTGGCGAGTGTGCCTGCGCGGTAAGGGCTGGGTTCATTGCCGCCCATCTTGCCCCAGAAATTGTCCTCATCAACGGTAGCAAGCCCGGTGTGTGCATCGGTGGCACCTATCATGCCGAACTTATACGGATTCACCCCGACGTTTGCCTCGATATCGAGACCGATCTGCAGCGCGGAGCGGGCGTAGGATGCTCGCGCCAAAGTAGTGGGGTCAGGGTTCTTTTTGGAACTATCTTTTTTCTTCGTGGTCTTTGTCGACTCAAATTTTCCCCAGGTCTCATGGTCAGCAAATTCATCCTCTGGTGAGATCAATGGATGGGTTTCGCTGTCACCCTTGATCTGAGTGACTTCGACAAGGGGCTCGATGCTGGAGCGGATACGGGCGTAGTCGGATGTGATCGCCTTGCCTTCATAGGTGACTGTCATAAACGTGTTACCACGACTAAGGTTGCTGTTGTGTGGAATGGACATGACATCGCTGCCCGTCGTCTGGCGATATTCGTCCAAATAAGCCCACAGGTCCTCAGGGTCGGCGCTGTCGAATTTCGAGAAGGGCAAGGTCTTCAAGGTTGCCGACGGTCCGCCGGCGTAGAGTACATTGCGATGCAGCATGGGAGGGTTGCTGCTGTATTCATAGCCGGCAAAGGTCGTGAAGTTTCCCGGGTCGTTGTGGCGTTCAGCCGCAGCGATGACCTCGCGCCAAACCTCATGTTTGAACGTTTCATTGATGCCATAGTCGCCACTATGGGATTTTTTTGACTGCATAAGCGCATCGCTTAGATCGTTGTATTCTTCAAGGGTTTTTGCGCGCAGGGCACTCGGCAGTGTGGGCCTTTCTGCCAGCATCTTCGCGAATCGCCGGCCGTGTTCAGAATCCAGAAGCCGCTGATCACCAGCCATGAGCGCTGGCAACGCACCCAGGTTCTCCGCATGATCTGCCACCATCATAAAGTCGAGAGGTCGGCGCATTCTGACCTCGTCTCCGCCGGTGGCCCTGATGGTTCCTCCCTTGGCGAAGCGATAGGCCTGATCCGGGGTGATGGATGTTCCCATGGAGTAGGCATCGCCGGACAGGTAGGTATGCAGGTGGGTATCGCCCCAGTAGACGTTCTCCGGATAGTCGCGGTCGACATAGGGTGAGTAGGATTGCCGGGCGGTAACCGGCATGGCAATCACTAGTAATAAGATTAGAAGTCTCATCTCTTATTTGGTTCCATAGGTGGTCTAAGGGGGTATACCAGATAACCGAACTATAGGCCCGTTCTCTGGCCATCAAAGGAATGATCTCATGCACGTCTTTCAGATCATAGCGTTCGCGATCGATGTCCGGCCACTGGCGTATGGGGATCTCCAGTACCCACACATACGTATCCGGCGAAGGTGTTGAATCTCCCTGGGGACGTAATGTTTTTCCGCCACGGCGACGACGTCTTCCAATACCTCGCGTCTAAAGTCGTTACCGAGACCGTAGTCGACACTCTTAATCGCTTTCGCCATGGCCAGCGCCATGTTTTTGGCCTGGTATTCTTCGAGACTCGAGGCCCTTAACACCTCACGCAGTGCGGGCAGTTCCTGGAGTAACTGGTAATTAGACTGAGCGTCTTCTGTCTTTAGAAGTTGGGGGGCGCCGGCCGCAAGTCTTGGCATCACACCGATGTTCTCGGTGTGATCGGACACCATCATAAAGTCGAGAGCTCGGGAAAGCCGCACCCTGTCGCCACCACTGGCGACGATGGATTCACCCTTCGCAAATCGATAGGCTTCGTCCGGTGTGACCCGGGAACCCATAGGATAAGCATCCGGCGAAAGGTACGTGTGTACATCGGTATCACCCCAGTAGACGTTGTCCGGGTAATCCTAGTCCAGGGGCGCGGAGTAGGATTCTGCTGCACTCATTCCGGCGAAAATTGTCGAGATTAGAACCAGAATCAGGCGCATTGTTAAGTCCCTTGCAGAACCTATCATCATAACGAATACCATTCTCTTACTGTAAGCTTTCCGTCAGGAAGCGTGAGGTGAGTTGACTTATCTAAACCTACGCTGAGATAGTTGCACCGAGACTCACCTTTGGTGAGACCAGAATGTTGCGGCAATTGGTTGCGGCGGTTGTAGTAAACCCGATCATTGCAGCAAAGGAGGATTACATCAGTGAGTGATCTTGGGTTAATAAAAGGCTACCGGTTTACCGAAGTCGCAGCGCCGCCGCAGATGAGCTTTCGCAGGATGTTCCAACTTGCGCTGCGCACCTGGCCCTATCTAAAACCAATGCTTTTACATCTGATTATACTGGGGGCATTGGGCTCCTCGGGGATGTTGGTTGCGCTTGTCACCGGTCTTGTGGGTACCGATCTCTGGACCAACAAGGTGCTGGTAGGCGAAAAGCTGCAGCCGATTCAGGCTGCTGTGTTGTTCGTGAATGATGAATACATTACCACAGACCAGCAGAAACTTGGTGAGGGCAAAGCCAAATCCAAGTCCAAGGCTGTCAAGTCTAAGGCACCGGGTAAGTCGGGTAATGCCCTGATAACGAAGGCCCCCGCCAAGAGTCCTGCGGTAGAGCCGGAACTGACGCCTGAGCAGCGTCGCACGGTGCGCAATCGATTAATCATCTGGGCGATTATTGGCGCGGTAGGCGGTGCCATCGTCGGGATGATCATGTGGTATTACAGCACCTGGGTGTGGCACAACGTCAATCAGAATCTTCGTGTGGCAATGGCCGAGCGTGCAGAATCTCTATCGCTCAGGTATCACGACAATCACCGTATTGGCGATGCGATGTTCAGGGTTTACCAGGACAGTGCGCAGATTGTGAACCTTCTGCAGGGCGCCATCATCAGTCCGACGATCACAATCTATTATCTTGTCTTCGGTATGGTGTTCCTAGCGGCGTTCGATCCCTGGTTTGTCCTGATGATGGTAGCCGTCGCCATCCCACTGGGATGGGTGGCGGTGGTGACGACACCACGGATTCGTATGCGTTCGGTGGCCAACAGGGAGGCGAACAGCGCGCTGACATCGCGGTCTCAGGAGGTGTTTTCCGCGCTCAGGCTAGTCAAGGCAAATCATGCCGAAAACATTGTGTTCGAACGATTCGACGTTGATTCGCGGCGAGCGCTCGATGCAGCGTACTTCCTGCGACTCGATATGGTGCTGGTGGGGGTGGTATTTGCTATGTTGGGTGGTGGTCTGCTGCTGGCGACGGAGTACGTCATGGTGATCTGGGTGATCGAAGAGAGGGAAACTTTCCTGGGCGCACTGGTCGCCACGTTCATCGGTTTCGTGGTGTGGAACTACGGTGCTTTCAGTAGCGCCCGGGGGAGAGTCGAGGGTGCGACCGGTAGTGCGCGTGGTCTAATTGGAATCTGGATGAGAATGCAGGATCTGTTTATCGCGCTGGAACGGGCGTTCTATTTGCTGGACCTGGAACCGGAAGTGACCGATCCGGAAAACCCGGTCGCGTTTCCTGCCCCCATTGACACGGTTTCATGGGAAAACCTGTCGTTCGGTTATCTGGCTAACAAGCAGGTGCTAAATGGGGCTACGCTTCAGGTCAGCGCCGGCACGGTGACCGCCATTGTGGGTGGAACTGGCTCCGGCAAGTCGACGCTGATGTCGTTGCTATTGCGACTCTATGATCCGGATGACGGCCGAATCTGTATCAATGGTGTGGATCTGCGCGACATGTCCATTGACGATATACGCGCCAATACCGCCATCGCGTTGCAAAAAAATGTACTGTTCGCTGACACGGTGCACAACAACATCGTGTTTGGCGCGGCAAATGTGGAGCGGCATGCAGTCGAGGAAGCGGCGGAGATCGCCTGCGCCAGGGACTTTGTTTTGGAAATGCCCAAAGGATTTGATAAGGAACTAGGTGAACGTGGCGGCAAGCTGTCGGCAGGACAACGACAGCGGCTCAGTATCGCACGGGCTGTGGTAAGGGATACACCCATTCTTATTCTTGATGAGCCTACCTCTTCGCTCGATGCTCGAACCGAGCAGCAGGTGCTTGAAAATCTTGCGAAATGGGGGACCGGCCGGATCATCCTGCTGATTACCCATAGACTCTCCACCATCCGTAATGCGGATCAGATCGCGTTTTTGGATAACGGTCAGATTATGGAATTAGGGCAGCACGATGAGCTGATGGCGCGAGAAAATGGCCGATATCGTGCCTTTGTTGAGGCGGAGATTGTGGGTGCAACAGAGATAGATGACCATGAGTGAAGCGACAACCACTGAAGATCGCTCGTTGATTCAGGACGTCTTTAGCAAGAACCAGTTCGATGATCGCATCGATAGCAAACCCGACATCGGAACTGCTGAGGCGATGAGCATCATTGGTCGTTGCATCGGTATGCTGTTTGAAGTGCGTGGCCTGTTTTTCGCTAAGTTCATTTTTCGACTGGGGCTTATCTTTCCTGGTTTGCTGCTGCCATGGATCGCGAAAATCGTGATCGATAATGCGGTGCTGCAACGGCCTATCGGTGGAACCGAGGTCGTGTTCCCGCCATTTATGGATCCCATACTGGGGTTGATAGAAGGCAAGGACCCGGTGGGCATCATGTTGACCGTGACTACCATTTATTTCGTCATGCTGATAACCGTTGGCGGGCGAGTCAGAGGTACTGGTGCGGGTTTACTACAGGGACGGGAGGCGGCCTCACAGTCCGAAAACACCATCAGCGCAGGTTCCAGCGCAGGAAGTGGCCTGTGGGGGATTGCCGAATATATGGTGGAGGTCCGCATGACACAGACTATATCTAACAACCTTCGTTCCCGGTTATTTGACAGGCTATCCAGGTTGCCGATGGTTGCACTGGACGACCAGCGTATTGGGGATTCCGTATACCGTGTACTCCATGATGCACCGGAAGCGCCTGAGCTTGCCTATCAAGCGACCATCCATCCGTTATTTGCCCTACTGGGTATGGCGCTTAATCTCTACATACTGCAATATTCCTTTGGCGAGGTCTCACCAGAACTTATCTGGATTGCTTGGGCGGCTATTCCGATGGCATTTTTCACGACGTTCCCCTTCTCCGGTGCCCTGAGACGCACCAATCAGAATAAACGGGCCGCCGGTTCTGCGACTACCAATACCATAGAAGAATCGATGAGCAATGTGGCTGCAGTGCAGAGCCTGGGCGCGGGCGGACAGGAGCATGAGAGGTTTGCGAAAAAAAGCGGGGAATCTTTCTTGCGTGAACGCTACTCGATAATCGTGCTTATCTCGATCATCTCTCTCGCCAGTGCCGTGTTCGGGATTGCGGCTTTTTACGTATCGATCGTTATTTCGGATCGCGTGATCGATGGCGTGATGTCACCCGGTGACTTTGCGGTATTGCTGGGTGTTTATGCCGGGATCGCTGGCTCGGGGAGCTTCTTTGGCATGTTCTGGGTCAAGATACAGGATAGGATCGCTGCCGTGCGGCGGGGCTTTTTCATGCTGGACTATGAATCCGAGGAGGATCGATTAGATGGTAAGCGGATCGAGAAGATTTCTGATGGCGTTGAGTTCATCAATGTCAATTTCAGTTACCCGGACGGACATCAGGCGCTTAAGGATATTAGTCTCACGTTTCATATCGGAGAACTTGTCGCCTTGGTCGGCCCTACTGGCTCTGGCAAGACCACTCTGGCTCATTTGATACCGTCGATGCTGACCCCCACCACGGGACAGGTACTGATAGATGGCGATGACGTGATTACCCTGGACATCGGGGCACTGCGAGACCAGGTGACCTACGTGTTTCAGGAACATTTATTGTTGTCCGAGTCCATAAGGGACAATCTGCTATTCACCAATTCGTCCGCGACGGAGGCAGATATCATGGATGCTTTGACCACCGCTGGCTGTACGGAATTCATTAATGAACTGGAAGATGGCATCGACACGGTACTCGGAAGATCAGGGGATACGTTGTCGGTTGGCCAGCAACAAAGGTTGTCGATTGCACGTGGTCTAGTGAGAAATTCCAGCGTGCTTATACTAGATGAGCCGACTGCCGCCCTTGACCCTGCGACGGAGAATCAGCTGGTTAGTTCATTACGCTCAGCTTCTGCCAGCCGCCTGGTAGTAGTGATTGCTCATCGGCTGTCGACGATTCGAAAGGCGGATCGCATCGTATTCCTTGATGAAGGAAAGGTGTTGGATGTTGGCAGCCATGACGAACTGATGGCCAATCCATATAGCGCCTATCGAGAGTTCGTCGAACTGCAGGGTGGTACCGGCTAGTTCCCAGGTTAATCCGGAAGACCGAGTACCCGTTTGGCGATGATGTTACGCTGGATTTCGTTACTGCCACTGTAGATCGACGCGGCTCGCGAGAAGAAGAACTGTCTTGTCATTTCAATCTCATCGTTTGTAAATTGTGACTCGTCAACGCCGAATCCCCGTGAGCCGTGAAGTCGCGTCATTAAGTTGCTGTATTCTTGCTGCAGTTCAGTGCTGACGACTTTAAATATAGATGTTGCAGGGCCAGGTGTCGTTCCGTCAGCGGATTCTTCGACCACCCGCCGTTGGGTAAGTCTTAGTGAAGACTGATCCATCTCGTAGGTGATGACTTCGTCTCGCTGCATTGGGTCGGCGATTTTACCGTCCTTTTCTCCTAAAAACGACTTGGCAACTTTCGCCAGAGAGCTCTCGCTATCATCTGCGCCCCCTGATACCAGTGACTCCATCCCAGAGCGTTCATGTTGCAATAGGCGTTTACCAACAGTCCATCCCTGATTGCGCTCACCGATCAGGTCCTCGCGCGCTGCCAGCG
>MDTE01118169.1_pt1 | contig 29821 bp, 17 predicted proteins | sample 811231 | NCBI WGS metagenome assembly MDTE01 (sample SAMN05326651, study PRJNA326480) | marine metagenome | isolation source: seawater | place: Indian Ocean: Red Sea | collected 2010 | reverse complement strand
TGGTGGGAACATTGATTTACTGAATAGTATTGTATATGCAAATTCTGATCAGATATACTTTGATAGTCCTGGTGGGTCTTCCGTTACAGCCAAATATACGGATTTTGAAGGTGGTCAAGGGGGTGTACTGAACAAAAATGCTGAAGATGTGATTTGGAAAGAAGGAAATGGTGACTTTGATCCAGTAGTACAGGAAGATTTTTGTGTTGAAAACCCAGGTAGAAATAAAAATACAGAGTTTAAATCTTTGGCATTAGATGCTGGAGATCCTTCCAGTAAATACAATGATCCTGAATGGCGACTTTGTGTTGAAGGTAAGGCTCTTACAGATACAATTCTAGATATGTATTTAATACCTGATTCAAATTATGTTCGTAATGACATGGGAGCCTTTGGTGGGCCAGGGGGTGCATGGTATCCTTTAGGATCAGGTGTATATGGTATTGGTGTCGATGAATAGGTAGTATTCCTACCCTCATTGTATGCTCAACACTTATTTGGATTATTTGTTTTTACATTCAGTACAATTTTTATTATAGAGATTCTCTTTAGTTGATCAAAGTAAATGTATTATTTTTTCTTGCTATCCTGAGTTTGGTGAGTTGTTCAGATTCAACAGAGGATGTTGAGACAAAAGATTCTGAACAATTATTTCCTATAACGGAAGAAACAAAATATACAGTAGAATGGTTTACAGCTCATGGCACCGAATCTGAAGAGCATGTACATGAGGGAAGAGAAACTATCGATGGTGGATATATTGCTATTGGACATGGTTTAGATCCTCAAAACAAAGATGATATTTTAGTAATAAAAGTAAATTCCATAGGTAGACTTGTCTGGAAAAAAAGCTTTGGGGTATCAGGTTTTAAAGGCGCTGGATACTGTATAAATGAGGATGAAGAAGGTTATTTCATTGGCGGAGCACTTTATGATCCATCAGTAGAAAGAACTCAACGTTTTTTAGCTAAAATAAATTTTTCTGGAACCTTACTGTGGGAAAAATATTTCAAATCTGAAGGTATAGGAGGTATCAGAAGTATAGATATTGTTTCTGAAGGTAATATTATCTTAACAGGTTATGTTGAAGCTCCTGATTTTGAAGAAAACAGAGGTTTCATTTTTATTTCTGAGGATAGTAAAGGTTTTCTTATGAAGGTCAAAAGAGATGGAGATTTAATTTGGGAAAAAGAATTACCTATATCGCAAGGAACAAAGGTTAGATATCTTAATGATGGATATGCAGTGATTTCTTCTACTTGGAGATCTTCATCTATTACAGCAGAGAATCAAGACTTTACATTAATTAAACTTAACTTAGATGGAGAAATTTTGTGGGAAAAATATTTCGGGGGGGTACAAAACGATCATTTGTATGATTTTGATTTGACAAATGATGAAGGATTCATTCTTGGAGGGCATTCTCTTTCTTATGGCGTAAAAAATTGGGACTACCTTCTCATGAAAATAGATAAAGATGGCAATGAAGTTTGGCATAAAACTTTTGGACAGCCAAGAGGATATAATCCTGAATTCATCCACGATGAAGCATATGGAGTGAGACAAACATCAGATGGAGGTTTTGTTATTGTGGGAGGTTCTGGAGATGAATATTCATATAGTGATAATCGCCATTTTTCTGGTTCTTCAGATGAATGGAAAGTTTATTTAGTAAAGACTGATAGTGACGGTAATAAAGAATGGGAAGCTGTTTATCCTCAAGAAAGTGCAGGGAATAATGCTGGAGAATATCTCACTTTAACTTCAGATGGTGGAATAATCATTTTTGTTGATACAGATTCTGAAGTACCTCCAGCACCCAATAATTTTGGGTTCTTGAAATTAGCTATTTCTCCATAGAAAATTGTTTAATAAAGAATTCAGTGGCCATCTTTATTGCACGATCATTACCTTCATAGAATCCATGCCCCTCTCCTTCGATCCACGTTAGTTCTACATGGGCACCTACAGCTAAATATTTATCATATAAATCTTGACTGTTATGAGCTGGGACGATTTTATCCTCTGTGCCATGAATAAGAAAGAGTGGTGCTGATTTACCATCAATATTTTCATAGGGAGAGATTACTTTTAGCTCATTTTTTGACACTCCAAGCATTTTACTAAGTCTAGATTCTTTATCTAAATTAAATGCAGGAGTTGCAATTCCTACTACTGCTTGAATCGCACTTGAGACTTGATTATTTCCTCCTGATCCTTCAAGTCTTGGATCGTTTGGTGTTGTACCTAAAAGTGTAACCAGATGTCCCCCAGCAGATGCCCCGATTGCACCAATACTATTTGGGTTGATACCATATTTTTCTGCATTAGCTCTTACCCACCTAACAGCAGCTTTGGAATCATGAATAATATCCATAATTTCTACTCCCGGTAGTTTTCGATAGTCAATGGTAACTGCCGCTAGACCTTTTGATGCCAAATATTTTGCAAATGGTTCAAACCAAATACGACGATTTACAACCCAGCCACCACCATGTATGGCAACGATACACGGTATAGGTTCCATTACTGGTTCTTGAGGAATAAATAAATCAAGGGAAAGTTTTTTATTTGGATATTTTGCAAAGACAATTTCTCTATATTCATTAATATTGGAAGCTGAATATTCAAAAATTGGCATATTCGCATATAATTCATAAGATAGAACGGTTAAAACTTTTTCCCATTTGTCTTCACATCCTTCATTAAGAATTGATTTTTCCCTAGAGAATTCCATAAAGCTTTCAATCGCATCATCAGGTTCTTCTTTTTCTTTACTAACTGCTAAGAAAAATTTCTTTCGGGCTTGAAAATATTCTTCAGTAGTAATAGTAATACAGGATTTTTCAGTGGAAAAGAATTGTATATAGGATTCATCATTTTTTAATCGAGTTAGAAAATCTTCATATTCACTTGGTTTAGTAGTACCACACTGTAAAAATAAAGAGCTAAAAATAAATATTAGAATCAGTTGATTAGTTTTAGGATTCATTAGTTGAGCTCCATGCTAGGTTATTATTTTCTATAATTAGTTTTAAGACCTTGGTATAAAATTCAGATATATTTGAAGAATTAGTAACATTAAAGACTTTAATAGATCGATAGGACAATTCAAACTATATTTAAGAGCTTTTTTAGTATAATGAGGTTAAATAAACGAAAAGAATAGATAATTTTAATGAGTTGAAAAATTTCAAATTCTTTTGATAATGGGAAAACAAAAGTGGAGAAAAAATGAATAGTACACTTGCTATATTGGATTGGTGGATAATTGCAGCCTATTTCGCATTAATTCTTGGCGTAGCTTGGAAAGTATCTCAACAGCAAAAAGATACTTCTAATGATTATTTTTTAGCAGGTCGGAACCTTGGATGGTTAATTGTTGGAGCAAGTATATTTGCATCAAATATAGGGTCGGAACATCTTGTGGGTCTTGCTGGTTCTGGAGCAACTGATGGTGTTGCAATGGCCCATTATGAATTACATGCATGGTGCCTGCTTGTTTTAGGATGGATAATGGCTCCTTTCTATATGAGATCTAGAGTATTTACAATGCCTGAGTTTCTTGAAAAACGATTTTCTTCTACAGCACGTTGGGTCCTGTCATTGATTTCTCTTGTAGCTTATGTTTTGACTAAGGTTGCTGTAGGTATTTTTGCGGGTGGGATTGTATTTGGTGTTCTACTTCCTGATTTAAACTTTCTTGGTCTTAATAGTTTTTGGGTAGGATCAATTGTAGTGATTGTTTTAACAGGGATATATACGATATCTGGAGGACTTAGGGCGGTTGCATATACTGAAGCAATTCAATCAGTCATATTAGTTCTAGGGTCTTTTATGGTAACACTTTATGGATTAGAAGCATTAGGTGGTTGGGACGAGCTGAAAACAGTTCTTGGCTCCGAGAAATTTAATTTATGGAAACCTCTAGTACCAGAGGGAGTAGATGGTACATGGGCACCAGTATTAACAGAAGGAAGAATGGCTTGGTATTTCAATTCTAATTATCCATGGGTTGGGATGTTATTTTGTGCACCTATAATTGGTCTGTGGTATTGGTGTACGGATCAATATATTGTACAGAGGCTTCTTGGCTCAGCTAATCTTACAGAAGCCCGAAAAGGTACAATTGCTGCGGCCTTTCTCAAGCTTTTACCAGTCTTCATTTTTATTATACCAGGTATGATTTGTTTTGCTTTAGCGGAAACTGGAAGAGTTGAAATGATCTCCACAGCTCTTTTGGATAGTAATGGCCAAATACTAAATGAGAACGCACAACAAGCTTTTCCACTTCTTGTAGCAGCGGTTCTACCTGTTGGTATAAGAGGAATTGTTGTTGCTGGACTATTAGCGGCCTTAATGAGCTCTCTTGCTGGTGTGTTTAATGCATCCTCCACTTTGTTTACAATGGATTTTTATTCTAAGATGAAGCCTAAAGCTTCAGAAGAAGAACTTGTTAGAATTGGTAGAATAGCAACCTTAGTTATGGTACTTATTGGTCTAATGTGGATTCCTGTAATCCAGGGGAGTAGAGGACTTTATGATTACCTCCAATCTGTACAAGGATATCTTGCACCACCTATTTTTACAGTTTTCTTTTTTGGTATTGCAAATAAACGTTTGAATGCCCAAGGATGTCTTGCAGCTCTAACCATTGGTTTTCTTATGGGACTCTTCAGACTTGCTATTGATACTCCGATTGCTCTTATTGATGGATTTGCTTATAGTGAAGGCTCCTTATTTTGGATCATAAATAACATATTTTTTCAATATTACAGTCTTCTAATATTCCTTGTTTCAGCGGTAACTATGGTTATAGTTAGCTATGCTACATCAGAACCATCCTATGAACAGATTAGAGGTCTTACGTTTGAAACTTTAAGTAATGAAGAAAAAGCTATGGATAGGGCCAGCGTTTCTAAGTGGGATATTATTATGACAGGAATAGTTATTTTGCTTATTGTAATGGCATATTTGTATTTTACAGGATAAGGAGTTTTTTATTGATTGAATTAAAAAAGCTTGAAGTATGGTTTGTTGTTGGTAGCCAAAAACTTTATGGTAATGATGCCTTAAATGAGATTGAAAAAAATGCAAATCAAGTTGCTTCTTCAATAAATGCCAGTACGCAAATTCCAGTGAATGTATCTTTTAAAGGTGTTTTAACAACATCGGAAGAAATAACGAAAATCTGCCAGGCGGCTAGTGACAATAAACAGTGCATTGGACTTATCTGCTGGATGCATACTTTTTCTCCGGGGAAAATGTGGATAAATGGTCTTAAGATATTAAGAAAACCACTGCTTCATCTCCATACACAATTCAACCAAGATATCCCTTGGGAATCGATAGATATGGATTATATGAATATTCATCAATCAGCTCATGGTGGGCGTGAATTTGGTTTTGTATGCAGTAGATTAAATATTCATCGAAAAGTTGTTGTTGGACATTGGTCTGATCAGGAAGTGCAAAATAAAATTGGTGTTTGGGCAAGAGCTGCATGTGGTTCCAAAGAAATGCAATCTTTACGGATAGCCAGATTTGGAGATAACATGAGAGATGTAGCTGTTACTGAAGGGGATAAAGTAGATGCACAGATGAGATTTGGTTTTGAGGTACATGGTTATGGTTTAGGTGATTTAGTAGAATGTGTTAATGAAGCAAAAGAGGAAGATGTCAATAATTTAATAGAGCAATATTTATATCTTTATGATATTGCCTCGGATTTAAGGCCTAAAGGTAGTAGGCATAAAGAATTAAAAGATGCCGCGGCAATAGAATTTGGGTTACGTACTTTTTTGAAAGAGGGAAATTTTTCAGCATTTACTGATACATTTGAGGATCTAAATGGGTTAAAGCAGTTGCCTGGAATTGCTGTGCAAAGATTAATGAATGAGGGGTATGGTTTTGGAGCTGAAGGTGATTGGAAGGTCGCTGCTCTTGTTCGTATAGTTAAAGTGATGTCTACTGGTATTGATGGTGGAACTTCCTTCATGGAAGACTATACGTATCATTTTTCTCAACAGAATGAGCTCGTTATGGGTTCCCATATGCTTGAAATATGTCCTTCCCTTTCGAATGGTAAACCTTCTTGTGAGATCCACCCTCTTTCTATAGGCGGAAAGAATGATCCTGTAAGGTTGGTATTTGATTCAAAGCCAGGATTTAGTTTAAATATCTCCCTTATTGATATTGGTGAAAGATTCAGATTGTTAGTAAATAAAGTTGAATCAGTAGAGATAGAAAAAAACCTCCCAAAACTTCCTGTTGCACGAGTTTTATGGAAGCCATTACCAAGTTTAAAAGAGGCGGCTTCAAGTTGGATTATTTCTGGAGGTTCACATCATACATGCTTTACCAGTAGTTTAGATATTTCTCATATAGAAGATCTTGCTGAAATAGCTAATTTAGAACTCATTGTAATCGATGAGTCCACTGATTTGCGTCAATTAAAAAATAAGCTAGAATGGAATAAGCAGATTTTCCATTAGTACATTGAAAATCATAGCTTTTTAATACTATCTGTTAAAGCAACTATATAAAATTTGTTTAGTTTGCTCAAGGGTAGGAATTATAGGATTATTTTTATAATCCGGAAGAACAAGAGATTGATTCGCCAATTTATTTAATTCCTTTTCAGGTATATCGAAATCAGAGAGCCCATACCACATTTTTATCTTTTGAAGAAAATCATCTAATTCATCACATGCTTGTTCAGCTGCTTTTAGATCTGATTCATTAAATAGAGCGTTATTTAGACTTCTGCCAATAAAAGCAAATTCTTTAATCCCATGTTCATAAGTAAACCGAGTAAAAGCGGGATAATTAAGTGCGAGAGCTTCTCCATGCATCACATGTGGATACATTCCACCGATAGCCATACCAATGCCATGGGGAAGTGTAACACCTGCATTAGCAATACATAATCCAGCCAAAGTGTCAGCCAATGCTAAAGCCGATCGAGCTGTCATATCCGTTGGTTGTTCCACAGCAACTATCAAATGGTTAAATACGAGAGAGACCGCTTCTTTTGCCATTAAATTAGTATATTCAGAAGCTGCAGGGTGAAGCATACTTTCAAAGGCATGGCAAAACGCATCAAAACCTGTTGCGGCAGTGATTTTAGGTGGTACAGATATCATTACTTCTGGATCAACAATTGCAATTCGAGGGTAGATATTTGGATGGTATATAGCTGATTTATCTCTTTTATTTGAATTTGTCATAACAGCTACTTGAGTTACTTGAGATCCTGTGCCTGAAGTTGTAGAAACTGTAACTATTGGAAGAGTTTTTTTTGTAGGTTGGGTTTTTTTATAAAATAAATAATCCCAGGCACTGCCATCGTGACTTGCCTCAACAGCTATTGCCTTAGCTGAATCCATACTGGAACCTCCACCTACACCTAGAATGACATCTACATTATTAGTTTTAGCCATAATGGCACCATTTTTTATAGTTTCAGTAGTAGGATTCGGTATAACACCATCAAAATGAACAATAGTAATGCCAGAATCTCTTAAAGAATTCATAAGTTTTGTAAAAACTGGTTCAAGAGATGGGATGTTGGACCCAGTAACTAAAAGACAGGTTTTTCCATAACTAAGAACAGCTTCTCCAACTTCACTGAGACGTCCACATCCAAATCGAATTTCTGTAGGCTGATAATAATTAAATTCTTTCACGAAACCTCCTTTTTAATCATAGATCAATGATGACCTTTAAGCTTCTATCTCCTTGTTCTTCAATGAATGAATAGGCATCTTCGTATTTTTCAAGTGGAAAATGTTTGGTAATGAGCGGAGATAAAATAATTTCCCCCAATTCAATTAGTCTTACAGCGTCTTCAAAATCTTGATGCTTATACATTAGAGAGCCAATCAGATTAAGTTCTCGATCTCCAACTAAGGCCATATCTATTTTAGGTTTTTCCCCAAAAACACCAACAATAATTAATTTCCCACCTTTTTCTATAGTTTCAATACCATCTTTCATTGTTGGCTCAATGCCCACAGCTTCATAAGCAATGGAGTAACTGTCATTTCCAAAGATCCTTAACTTGGCATCAGCCATAGATTCATTCCTAGCATTTGAAATATTTTCTAAGCCACATGCTTTTGCGATACTCAAGCGAAAATCACTTATATCTCGAATAAGAACCTTTTTAGCACCTGAACTTTGGCATACTTGACCAATTAAGTTTCCAATAGGTCCAGCACCGAAAATTGTTATATGTTTACCTTTAAGATCACCAGCTTTCTTAGCAGCATGTACTGCTACAGAAACAGGTTCTACAAGTGCACCCTGTTCTAAACTTAGTGAATTTGGTAGAGGAATAATTTTTTCAGACGAAGTGGAGAATAAATCTTGTGCTACACCTGGTGCTTGGAAACCTTCAACTTTAAGCTCATCACATATGTTATAGTCGTCTCTTTTACAAGGTCCACAATCTCCACAGACAATTTGTGGTCTGCCTGTTACATTCATGCCTGGATATAGATTATTTATCTCGGAGCCAACCTCTTCAATTATACCAGAGAATTCATGGCCCTGAATTACAGGATATGAAGTAAAGGGATGTAGGCCATGGTTTACATGAATATCAGATCCACATATTCCGATATGTTTTATTCTTAGAAGAACTTCATCATTTTTTATTTTAGGGGGTGCTACTTTCCTCATTTCTATCTTGCCAGGCTCTATCATGACAGCTTGTCTAATTGAATTATTATCCATGAGAAAAAATAAAAAACTATAGAAATTAAATTATACCTTAACCGAGTAAAATGTAGAAAATTATTACAATTGAGAATAGGCCTAAAGCCCAAACTCGAGGATCCCTAACACCGGATAATTTGCCGTACATTATTGCACTTAATGGATTTTCCCAACAAAGGTTTTCCAAATTTTCTGGATTGGGATTGGGTGTTAGTTTGCTAACAATAAAATATACAAGACTACAGAATAGAAAAAGATAAATACCTACTTGCATGAAAGGTATTCCCCAATTTTCTGTAATTATACTTACATCTCCAATAAGTGGGAGATCAATGATTAAATAAATAGTACCAACAAAAGAACCAGCTATCAAAGTTGCTAGACTAGCTTCTTTACTACCACGTCGCCAAAAGATCCCCCAGAGGAAAACACAAGTAATTGCTGGAGCAAATACCATTGGAATTTTGTTTACCGCCACAAAAATACTCCCGAATTTACCTCCCTGAGTAGACCACGCCATTGCAAGAAGCATGACAACTACGGCTGTTATTCGACCAATGAAGACTTGAGTTTGATCTTTAGTCTCGGGCCAAATTCTTTTTACTATATCTACTGCTACTAAAGTAGCACTACTGTTAAGGGCACCAGCAATAGTACTCATAAGTGCAGCTAGGAGTCCAGCTGTTACAAGTCCAATCATTCCTGTAGGTAAAAGTTGTAAGATCATAACTGGAAGTGTCAAATCATTATCAGAACCAATAATATCTTTGAAAAGAACGTAACCCAAAACACCTGGGAAAACCATGAAAAATACAGGCAATAGCTTCAGGAATCCAGCAAAGATGGGACCCATTTGAGCATCATGTTTTGTTTTTGCCCCAAGAACACGTTGAACTATGGTTTGATCAGTGCACCAATACCAGATACCTAGAATTGGGTACCCCAGAATCATAGAAAATGCTGAATACTCATTTAACCTACCTTGCTCATTTCGAAAAGAATGAAGCATGTTAATCTGATCTGGTTTTATTGCTGCTTTTAGGTCCGCAAAATTATTGATTCCCACAGATGGTAATGCTATTAACGCTGCGATAGTAACTGCAAATGCACCAATAAGTAAAATAAATGTTTGTATTGCTTCTGTGACTACAACAGCTCTAAGCCCTCCCATAACAGTATATAATGCGGTTATTACTGAAATTATAGTTATAGAATAAATGACATCTATATTGAAAAAATATTCAAAGACTTTTGCTCCGGCATAAAGGCTAATACCTATATGAACTAGAAGCGCAGACATAACAGCAATAAATGCTAAGAATGTTCTAGAATGAGGACTATACCGTTTTTCTAGATATTCGGGTAAAGTTGTAATTTTACTTTTGAAATAAAATGGAGCAAAAATTAGACCTAGCAAAATTAGTGAAAATGCTGCCATCCATTCAAAGTTTCCCACAACTAATCCGACTCTGTATCCATCAGATGCGAGTCCAATAAGATGTATAGTAGAGATATTTGTTGCAAAAAGGGCAGCACCTACCATCAACCAATTAAGGGATCGGCCGGCCAAAAAGTAGTCATTAGTTGTTGATATACGGTTACGTCCTGCTAAAATACCAATAACAAGGATACCTAGCATATATCCCACAACTATGATTAAATCTAAAGAATTGATCAACATAATATATCGTAAAGTAAAGAAAGAAAGTTAGAAAGGGCAACGTATTACATGATTTTCAAGAATAAATATTTTCTTTATGTTCAACAGATAATAATTGTAAGTTTGTTTTGAGAACATTTTAATATAGCTTTACATTGGATTTTATAGAATTGATGTAATTGTAAATATCTTGTTTGGGTTAATTTTTCTAAAGTGTTTGGTAATTAATCAATGGTATAGATCGATTAATTATTATTTAGGATCAATCAAGTTATTAAAAAGTATCTAAAAAAATTTGAAAGAGGTAATTATGGAACTAAATAACACGATCTTTTATCATATAATTGATTATAGAAAAAAGATTTTCATTTCTAGCTTTTTTATTTCTGTCATTTTTTTGATTTGGGGATGTAGCACTGGGCTAGAATCAGCTTCAAAGAGTGGTAACGAAAAATCGCAGCAAGAATGGTATGAAAAAATGAACTATGGACCATACCTAACAGCAACTTATGAAGTTTCTCCTGAAAACTTTGCTTATAAAGGTATTGCTATTCGACTTGATAAAGGTGAAGGTGGTTTGGTAAAAGGAAATACTTTTATTGTTTATGATACTGATTTATTAAGAACTGCTGGTGCTTGGACTGGAGAAGGGTTTGTTAATTGGACGAATATTGCTTTTGATGGGTCTCATACGACACATATGTCGCCAGTAGGTGATTTAATGTTTACTACGCCTAAGGCGCCTGGATGGGCGAATTCTAATAATAGTTTTGATGATCCGAGAATGCTTGGCCTTGATAAAAAACCATATGGCCCACTTCCTCGAAATTGGGCTCACTGGAAAGGTCTATATGTCAATGAAGATAAAGTAATCCTTTCTTATACCGTTGGAGAAACAAAAGTACTTGAAATGCCCAGTTTGGAACAAATTGGCAAACATTCTGCGATTGTAAGAACCTTAAATATTTCACCTTCTTCTAGCGATCTTGTTCTTGAACTAGCCTCTTCAGATAGTGGTATAGTTGAGGAATTTTCTTTAGGCTCAGGCAAAGGGAGCAATTTTGGAGGAGAATCTCTTATCTCATTAAAAGATCCAGATAAAAAAACTTCTCTATCTATTGCATACTTAGCTAATGTAGATGGTGTTCAATGGGCTTTAGAAGGATTGCATGTACGAATAAAAATTCCGGCTTCATCCCAACGTACTGATATTAAGGTGATATTTATTAAAGCGGCAGATAGTGAAATCAAAAAACTTGCTTCATCTAATTTTGAATTATCAGATCCTTTTGATCTATCCAATTTTACTAATGGAGGTCCTGCTAGTTGGGATCAGGAATTAACAACAGTTGCAAAACTTGGTTCTGATGATGTTCCTGTAACTTGGGATTATATAACAGCACCTATGAATAATCCTTGGAACTCGTATTTGAGATTTGGTGGATTTGACTATTTTAAGGATCCTAGTAAAGCGGCAGTTTGTACTTGGCAGGGTGATGTTTGGATAGTAGAAGGATTAGGAAACTCTCTTGGAAACTTAAAGTGGAAAAGAATTGCTACAGGTCTTTTCCAACCTTTAGGAGTAAAAGTTATTGATGAGGATATTTACGTAACTTGCCGAGATCAGATTACAATTTTAAGAGATTTGAATAATGATGGTGAGACTGATTTTTATGAAAACTTTAACAATGATCATCAGGTTACTGAACATTTTCATGAATTTGCAATGGATCTTCAAGTAGATGATGATGGAAATTTATATTATGCTAAAGGTGCTAGACATGCAAAAGAAGCGTTAGTGCCACAACATGGAACTATCATCAGAGTTTCGAAAGATGGTGAAGAAAGTGAGATTGTAGCAAGTGGTTTTAGAGCACCGAATGGTGTTCTTTTAAATGATGATGGGTCATTTATTTCCAGTGATCAAGAAGGACACTGGAACCCGAAAAATAAAATTAATTGGATAAAGCGTTATGGATTCTATGGGGCAATGGGTGCCTATCATAGTCCAGACCAAAAGGCTAGTGACTTTGAGCTTCCAATCTGCTGGATACATAATAAAGTTGATCGCTCACCTTCAGAACAACTCTGGGTAAAAAATGAAAATTGGGGACCTCTTTATGGTAGTCTTTTAAGTTTATCTTATGGTTATGGAAAAGTTTTTAATGTTTTATATGAAGATGTAGGAGATATTAAACAGGGTGGGATTGTCCAAGTTCCAATGGAAGAATTCCCGACAGGTGTAATGCGGGGTCGTTTCCATCCTAAAGATAATGGTTTATACGTTTGTGGCCTTTTTGCTTGGTCTAGCAATAAGACTTTTCCAGGCGGTTTTTATAGGATTCGCACGACAGAAAAACCATTACATATTGCTACGAAAATTAATGCTGTTGAAACGGGTGTACTTATCACGTTTAGTTATCCATTAGATCGTGAGACAGCAGTTAATCCACAAAGTTATAATATTGAGCGTTGGAATTATCGTCGGACTCCTAACTATGGTTCTCAAGATTATAGAGTAAGTGATGGAAGAAAAGGACATGATAAACTCTATGCTACCGAAGTACTATTATCTGATGACAGCAAATCAGTATTTTTGAAAATCCCAGATATGAGACCAGCCATGCAAATGGAAATTAAATATAATATAAAGTCTCAAGATGGTGAATGGATTTCTCAATTTATACATCATACAATTCATGTGCTTGGGGATCCCAATAAACTTTCGAGTAGAGGATTTAAAACTGAAAATCTTGTGTCTATTCCAGAAGTTCCCTCTTCCAATCAACTAGGCCGGAATGAAAATGAGTATAGGGAAAATGGTTTAGAGCCAGGACTTGGTCTTATTATTAATTCACAAAAACAAGGAGACAGAACTATAGATGTTAGAAAATCCCGTCTTGCAGCTTTACATGTCCCTATAAATGAATCTCCGTCACCTTTTATAAAAAATGAACGATTTAATTTAACTTGGGAAGGTTATCTTAATTCAGATTTTGCAAGAGAAGTTGTTTTTGAATCTGAATCTCAAGGATTTTTGAATATATGGATAAATGGTCTTGAAGTGTTAGCAAGTTGGCCTTATAAAGATAATGGTTATAAAAATTTAATTCGTACGAGAAGTGATCCTGTCAATCTTGTTTCTGGTCTTAATACTATTCAGATAGTTCTCAAATCTCCAGAAGAAACAAATTGGAAAGGTACTCCTAATGATCCGACTGATATTACTTTAAGATTATTTTGGGAAAGTGATGCATTCCCGCTTGAACCAATTCCGCCTAGTTCTCTATGGTTTAATCCTACCACAGTAGGTTTAGATCGATATTCCAATCAGCACAAAGGTAGGGAATTGTTTGCTTCTAATAATTGTATTAAATGTCATTTACCATCAGAAAAGAAACTTTTATCTCAAGCAATGGCTGAACTTAGTTGGGGAGCTCCTTCATTCACAAATATTGGTAGCAGGTTAAATGGTAATTGGATTTCAAAATGGATTAGCAACCCAAAGGATTTGCGCTCTGATGCTAGTATGCCTATTATAATTGGTGATGGTTCTGCTGATGATATCAATCATATTTCTGCTTTTCTTGTCTCCCTCTCTGATTCTGAAGGGACTCTTTCTAATACTATTCGTGGAGATCCATCTCGAGGGGAAAGTATTTTTTCAGCTTTAGGCTGTATCGGTTGTCATGCGAAGCCTGGTGAAAAAGAAAATGATAATTTCAATCGAATTTCTCTTGATTATGTTCATTCTAAATGGAAGCCTAATGCTCTCAAAGATTTTATTCAAAACCCATCTCGTTATCACAATACTACAAAGATGCCAAATTTTCGTGTTAGTGAAGAACAAGCACATGATTTAGCTAGTTATATTATTTCAAGTGATCAAGTATCACTTACCACAGATTTGAATTATGAAAAAGGAAATATTGAAAAAGGAAAAGAGTTAGTTAGCTCTTCGGGTTGTATCAATTGCCATGAACTTTCTTCTAATCCTAGGATTACATTTTCTGCTCCATCACTCGAAACAATTGAGAGGGGTAATTGGGATAATGGTTGTCTCTCACCCGATGAAAAAAATACGGGAAAAGCACCTAGGTTTAATTTTTCACTTGAAGACCGAGAAGCACTCAAATCTTTCGCAAGAAGTGGCATAAAAAGTATTTTTCAGCAAACCTCATCTCTTGCTGCTTTAAGGCAAATTGAATCGTTAAAGTGTACAGGTTGTCACTCATTTGATTCAATAGAAGATACCTGGTCGCTAATATCAGCTAATAGCAAAGAAATAGTCTCAAATGATGATTTAGCGCATGCGTTGGGTCTAGATCTGATTTGGGATTATCAAGGTAGGCCTGATCTTACATGGGTCGGGGGGAAACTAAAAGCGGATTGGATGAATGATTTTATTTCAGGAGATATATCAAAAAAGCCTCGAGGTGGTCTTATCGCTCGTATGCCAGGATTTAGTTATCATTCAAAAATAATTACAGATGGATTGGCTATGCTACATGGAATTAATCCAAAATCAACTGTAGAAGCGAGCAAAAGAGGCCCTTCTATAGCCGAAACTGGAAAAGCTCTTGTTCAAACTAATGGTGGTTTTGCTTGTATTACATGTCATGGTGTTGGAGAAAAAAGAGCTACAGGAGGTGTACCAATTGAATCTATAAATTTTAGCATAGTGACAAAAAGATTAAAGAAAGACTATTATCATCGCTTTCTCAATAATCCTCAAAGAATTATTGAGGACACGATGATGCCTCGCTATGCTGATGATGCAGGGAAAACATTTTTAACTAATTATTATGATGGTGATTCAAAGAAACAATTTGACGCAATGTGGGAATACTTTGAAAGTATTAAAGAATAAGGATTTAATAGTTTATTCTCAGGGAGGTTTTGGGTACATAACCAGTGCGATCCCAGACACCCACAACAAATTCATCACGAGTTGGAACTTTTGATCTATGAGGAGTCATTTTTAATCGCCGACCATCTTGAGAAATTTTCCAGACGTAGTCTCCATCATAGTCGAAACGAATTAGACTATCATTATAAAGATAATACTTATCTTCTTTACCTCCCATTGCCCAGCAATAGCCTTCACAAGATGCATAAAAAGTTGAATCTGAAAATAACGCTAATTCATTACCATCTCTGGTCCATGTTCCATTTAGGCTTCGATCGTAAGTTTCCTCATTTCCACAGGAACTAAATAATATAGTGAGTAGAGTTGTAGCAACAATTAAATTTCGAGAAACAAGAGTTTTTGGACTACTTTTCATAATGTTACATCCTACAAGTATTGTAAAAATCAAACAAGGGGAACTTCCCTGTTTGTTCTATCTATCTAAAACCAATGTTATCAATCTTCTTAAACTTTTCCAAAGAAAATATATAAATGAAAATCTAGGAGAAAAAAACTATGAATCAGAACTTTTTGCACATATTCAACTTAATTATAGCAGTTTTTCTGGTTAGCTGTTCAAGTATGAAAGAAAATTCAATAACTATAGTGGAAAATTCTTACGGTTCAATAGAGGGAGGTAAAGAAATCTCCATTTTTTCATTTAAGAACCGACATGGGCTTGAAATGGAAGTTATTAACTATGGTGCAATTGTTACGACTTTGCGAGTTCCTGATCGAAAAGGTGAATTGGCTGATGTGGTTCTAGGTTTTGATAACATTGAACAATATGTTATGGACAAATCATATTTTGGTGCTATTTGTGGAAGAGTTGGAAATCGTATCGCAGATGGCAAATTTAATTTAGATGGAAAAGATTACAATCTTGCAAAAAATGATAACGGTAATCATTTACATGGTGGGATCAATGGATTTAACAAAAGAGTTTGGACTCCTACTATCATTAAAGATGACGGTATTCCAGCTTTGAAACTTTTTTACCTTAGTGAAGATGGTGAGGAAGGTTATCCAGGGAATCTTTCAATTTCGGTGATCTACTCTTTGACGGATAAAAATGAATTGAAAATAGTCTATGAGGCAACGACAGATGAACTTACCGTTTTAAATCCTACTCATCATGGTTATTTTAATCTATCTGGAGCTGGAGAAGGCAATATTCTTGATCATGAATTGTGGATTAATGCTGATAGATTTACTCCAGTTCGTGAAGGACTGATTCCTACCGGTGAACTTAGAAATGTAACAGATACACCCATGGATTTTCGAAAGGAAACTCGAATAGGAAAAAGAATTGATGAAGATAATGTGCAACTTCAACTCGGGTTAGGATATGATCATAATTGGGTGCTCAATGATTGGGATAATTCTTTGAGATTAGCTGTTACACTTTATGAACCTATTTCTGGAAGGTTTATGGAAGTTCTTACGACAGAGCCAGGTATGCAGTTTTATTCAGGTAATTTTTTAGATGGTTCAGTTTCAGGCAAGTTGGGAAAAAAATATTTACATCGTTCAGCTCTATGCCTAGAAGCGGATCATTTTCCAGATTCTGTTAATCAACCTGATTTCCCAACTGTTTCTCTTAGTCCAAACGATATTTATAATCAAACAACTATATACCGTTTTTCTATAAAATAAAAAATAATTCATAGATTATATTTTTTGTCATTAGATATATGAAAACCGCAATTAGGAGAGGAAAATGAGGAACAACACGATTATTTTTGTTTCATTCTCTACTTTAATAATAGTTGGATGTTCCAATGTGGATTCAGAAGATTGGGGAATAAAAGATGATGGTTTGATTAGTAAGTTTGCTAAAGACGTCAATCCTATGAACCCTCTTGCTGAGTACCCAAGACCTCAAATGGAGCGAAATGAATGGATGAATTTAAATGGGCTCTGGGATTATGCAGTTTTACCAAAAAACTCATCTTCTTTTAAGGAAACACAAGGCAAAATTCTAGTTCCATTTCCTATAGAATCAGCTCTTTCAGGGGTTAAGAAAAAAGTTACACCCGATAAAAAATTATGGTATAAAACAACATTTAAAATTCCTTCATCATGGGAAAAAAATAGGATAATCTTGAATTTTGGTGCTGTTGATTGGGAAGCTAGAGTTTGGTTGAATGATAATGAAGTCGGAATGCATCGTGGTGGATATGATTCCTTCAGCTTTGATATTACCGAATATATTAAACCAGGGGAAATTCAACGATTAGTTGTATCGGCTTGGGATCCTGCAGATACAGAAGATATTCCTAGAGGTAAGCAAGTTCTCAACCCTAGAGGAATTTGGTACACAGCGATAACTGGTATTTGGCAAACAGTATGGATTGAACCTGTTGGAAATTCTTCATCATTTATTAAATCATTAGAAATCACTTCTGATATTGATGAAAGCGTGGTCAATATAAAACCAAATATATGGGGAATAAAACCAGATCATTCAATTAATGTTGTTGTAAAATCTAACAATAGTGAAGTAGCTAGCTACATAGGTAATGCTAATAGTCAGGTAACCATACCTCTAGATAAAGCAAGACTTTGGTCACCTAAAGATCCTTTCTTATATGATGTGGAAATTGCTCTTTTGGAAGAGAACGAAGTTACCGATAAAGTGAAATCTTATTTTGGTATGAGAAAGATTGCAATAGGAAAGGATGATAATGGAATCACCAGAATTTTATTGAATAATAAATTTACTTTTCAGCTTGGACCTCTTGATCAAGGTTGGTGGCCAGATGGCCTTTATAGTGCTCCTACTGATGAAGCTTTACGTTACGATATTGAGGTGACCAAAAAATTAGGTTTTAATATGATCCGAAAACATGTGAAAGTTGAGCCAGAACGCTGGTATTACTGGTGTGACAAATTAGGAGTTTTAGTTTGGCAGGATATGCCTAGTGGAGGAGAATATATAGATAGGAATGAACCTGATGCTATTAGATCAAAAAAATCATCTGATTGGTTCAAGCTTGAAATTAAAGAAATGATTAATCAGTTTAAGAATTATACATCCATTATTGTTTGGGTTCCGTTTAATGAGGGTTGGGGGCAGTTTAAGACTGAGGAAATAACTAGAATGGTAAAAAAACTTGATCCCACACGTTTAGTTAACCCAGCTAGTGGATGGGCAGATAGAGGAGTTGGAGATATGAATGATATTCATTCTTATCCTGGACCAGATATGCCTGAAGTAGAAGAAAAAAGAGCTATAGTTCTTGGTGAATTTGGGGGATTAGGTTTGCCCGTAGAAAATCACACTTGGTTAGAAAAAGATAATTGGGGCTACAGAAATTATACTACGGTAAAAGATTTAACGGAAGGGTATGCTAATCTATACCGTGAACTTCAATGGATGATTAAAGATGGACTATCGGCTGCAGTTTATACTCAAACAACTGATGTTGAAATTGAAGTTAATGGTTTAATGACCTATGATAGAGATGTTATAAAGATGAATCAGGAAGAAGTGAAAAAAATTAACGATGGTTATCTTCCACCTTATTTTCTTTCAAATGGTGATATGTTTTTAAATGATATGGAAATCAAAATTCGTAATGAATTGAAGAAAGGTAATATTTATTATACAACTGATGGTAGTGACCCTGATGAATCATCCTTGTTTTATAGTAAACCATTGAATATAAATGCTACAGTGGAAATAAAAGCACGCACATTTTGGGACAATGGAGAATTCAGCGGTGTGAACGAAAAGACATTCACAAAGATTAATACTATTATTCCTAGTTTAGAGAAGAACTTTTCTGAAGGAATAAAATATGAATACTTTGATAAAAAATCTTTTGAGAAGAGTTTAGGTGGGCCGCAAGGTTTTAGAAAATTACCAGATTTTTCGCTGCTTGATCCAACAAGCATAGGAGTGTCCTCTAAATTGGATCTAAAAGTGCGAGAGTCAGATGATTACTTTGCCCTAAGATTTTTTGGTTTTGTACATGTACCTACAAATGGCATCTATACATTCTATTCTGATTCCGATGACGGCAGTAAAATCTTCATACATGATAAGCTTGTTGTAGATAATGATTATACTCATGGTATGACTGAAGTATCAGGTCAGATTGCTCTAAAAAAAGGCAAACATCCCATAAAGGTTCTTTTCTTCCAAGGAGAGGGAGGTAAAGGACTAGAAGTAAGTTTTTCTGGACCTGAAACTCCAAAGATGATTGTTCCGGAAGAAATTCTTTTTCATACTAATGATTGAGGATTCAATTAAATGAATAAATTGCAAATAAAACTTTTCTTAACACTCTTTTTTGCATCACTGACTTTTACTTGTAGCTCACCTAAAACTACAACGGACTCTAGGCCTAATATTATATTTATTATGTCAGATGATCATGCTGTCCCCGCAGTAAGTGCTTATAATGATTTCCTTTCAGAGGTTTTTAAAACACCAAACCTGGATCGTTTGGCCGATGAAGGAATGCGTTTTGATAATGCTTTCTGTACCAATTCAATATGTACACCAAGTCGAGCATCAATCCTCACTGGAAAGCATAGTCACAAGAATGGAGTATATACATTAGTTGAAAAAATTTCAGATGAACAAGTTACTTTCCCAAAACTATTAAGGTCTCAAGGTTATTATACAGGTATGATAGGTAAATGGCATCTTCACACGGAACCTAAAGGTTTTGATTATTGGAAGGTGATGATAGGTCAAGGATTATATCACGATCCTATATATTGTGAAATGGGTAGAGGTTGGTCCAGAGATCCTAAGGCTGGTATAGGAGTAGAGTATAAAGGGTATGTTACTGATATTAATACTGACTTTGCGCTGGAATTTTTAGACAATCGTCCTAAAGATAAACCTTTTAGTCTATTGTTACATTATAAAGCTCCACACGATGAATGGGAGCATAGTGAAAAGTACAACAATTTATTGGCAGATATTGATGTTCCAGAACCAGAGACTCTTTTTGATGACTATAATACGCGAGGTTATGGTATAAAACTCCAGACCCAAAAAATTGGGGAGAATCATACCTTTTACGAAAGTGAAACAGGTCACTTATCGGGTCAAGCACGTAAGGCTGCTCAATACCAATCCTATATTAAAAAATATCTTAGATGTGTTGCTTCTATAGACGAAAATGTTGGAAGAGTTCTTAATTATCTTGATGAAAACAACTTAACTGACAATACCATTGTAGTCTATACTTCAGATCAGGGTTTTTATCTAGGAGAACATGGTATGTACGACAAACGTTTTATGTATGAAGAATCTTTACAGATTCCTCTTTTAATACGATACCCTAAGGTCGTCAAACCAGGTTCGATCAACGATGATATAGTCACAAATATAGATTTTGCGAGCACTTTCCTTGATTATGGTAATGTACCAATTCCTGATGATATTCAAGGTGAGAGCCTTCGTGATATTGTGGAAGGGAATACTCCTGAAACTTGGCGTCAATCCATGTATTACAGATACTGGATGCATGGGGCTCATTTTAACATACCTGGTCACTATGGAATAAGGACAAAGGATTATAAACTTATCTATTTTTATAGTAAAAGTTTGGGTTATTCTCATAACGAATTTTATCCAACAGGGCATTGGAATTTTGAAGGAAATGTAATTAAAGATGGTGAGCCATATTGGGAGATGTATGACCTTAATAATGATCCAAATGAATTAAATAATATTTACGGCAAACCGCAATTCACATTAATTCAAGAGCGTTTAAGGAAAGAGCTTTTCGAGCTAAAAGAATTCTACGATGATTCAGATGAGTCTTTTCCTGAGTTATTTGAATTAACAAAAAAATATTCTCACCCAATAGAGGATTAAATAGAATTAAAGGTTTTATAATTAACTTTATAAAATTTTCAGTGAATAATTTCTCTGGCTATTGGAATATTTAACATAGGCTCATAATATCACAGAGTTTTTGAATGAAATAATTTTATATATACGGGTCTATTTCCATATAAATAAGTTAATTGCTTTTACAATGAAAAAAATCAGGTTGAAGAAAATCTTATACTTAGTACTTGTTCTTTTCCAATTCAGTACAAGTATCTTTTCTCAGGAGCTATTTATCAATGAAGTCATGTCGAAGAATGATACAACTATTTCTGATAGTGATGGAGACTTTTCTGATTGGTTAGAAATTTATAACAATGAGACCAATTCTATTAATTTAGAAGGGTTTGGTTTATCTGATGATCCAGATTCACCCAATCGTTGGAAATTTGGAAACATTGAGATTCCAGGAAAGGGCGTATTATTAGTTTTTGCTTCTGGGAAAGATAAAAGTCCAAGTGAAGACAATCCTCACACTAATTTCAAAATTAAATCAGCTGGTGAGCTATTACTTCTGTCGAGTCCTTCAGGAGTACTAATAGACTCAATTTTTTCGGGGAAGATCCCTCCAGATTATTCTAGAGGAAGAAAACCAGATGGATCACAGGAATGGTTCTTTTTTAAGAGACCAACACCGGGTACTTCAAATACTTCAGATGGATCAAAAATTATTGTAACAGTTCCTTTTCCAAAAATTGACAAAATAGCGGGTTTTTATCCTAATCAGGTAGAGGTTAATATTTCTACAGAATTTGAAAATGGTGAAGTTCGTTTTACTCTAAATGGTAGTGACCCTGATTCAACAGCACAAATTTATTTAAATCCTTTAACATTTGTAAAAACAACAATTTTAAGAGCGGCTGTTTTTGATACTATATCAATGCAACAAAGTAAGACTACTACAAGAACTTATTTCATTAACGATTTGAAAGACCATGACCTTCCCATTTTTTCTATTTCTACAGATCCAGATAATCTTTGGGGAGAAAATGGGATATATGAAGAAATTCAATGGGTAGGTGAAAGTGTCGTTGATATTGAGGTTCCAATAAATATTGAAATGTTCGAAACTGATGGAAAACTTGCTTTCAATCATAGAGCTGGAGCTGAAATCTTTGGTTCCGGGTCTACAGGGTTTCCACAAAAGTCGTTGGCAATTCTTTTCCGAAGCAAATATGATGTTGGAGAATTGAATTATAAACTTTTCCCAGAGATACCTCTCATGGAATTTGAATCCTTTATACTTCGGAATAGTGGGAATGATTGGTGGTCAACTATGATACGCGATGCAATTACTTATTCCCTAGTTAAGGATAATAAAAACCTTGATTTTCAGGCATATCGTCCATCAGTTGTTTATCTTAATGGCGAGTATTGGGGTATTCACAATATTCGAGAAAAGGTAAGTGAACATTTTATTGAACATCACCATTTTGTTCCTGAAGAAGAACTTGATATGCTCGAATACAAAGAAGTTCCTGTACCAAAAATCATACATGGTGATCTAGAACATTATTTTGAACTTACCAACTTTATAGAAAATAATGATTTAAGCTTAGCGGAAAATTACAATCAAATTAATTCCTTGATTGATATCAATAATTTCATTGATTATCAAGTAATGGAAACCTTTGTAGGGAATATTGATTGGCCAGCAAATAATAATAAGTTCTGGCGCTCTAGAAATGGTGAGGGGAAATGGCGATGGATATTATATGATACTGACACAGGATATGGTCTATGGGATGATTGGTGGGCCGATGGTACTAAAGGTTATTATGTAAACCATATTCTTCATGCTACAAATACAACTGAAGCCGGTGGTAATGCGTGGCCCAATCCTGCGTGGTCCACCTTTATTTTTAGAAAGCTTTTGGAAAATGAAAAGTTTAGGGATCATTTTTTGAATAGATACCTTGATCTACTTAATACAAAACTTTCTTCTTCAAATACTACTAGAGTTGTCGAAGGTCTATATAACGATATTGAACCAGTTTTAGATAGACACTTGAATAAATGGAAAGAAGATGATGGATATGGTTGCCCTGGACCTTATTGTTACGACTGGGAGCTTAATAAGTTAAAAATATTTCTGAAGAATAGGCCTGAATCAGTTTTAAGGCATTTAAGTCAATATTTTGAGTTTTCTAAAGAGGTAGCTATAAATATAGGCGTTATACCTTCAAATGGAGGGCAGGTCAAACTTAATTCAATTTTAATTGAAGAGGATGATTGGGATGGAAAATATTTTAGTGAAATTCCTGTGAAATTAGTCCCTCTGCCTAAGCCAGGTTTTACTTTTTCACATTGGCAAGGTGGTAGTGGTTCAATAAGTGAAGTAATGACAGTTCTTCCTACTAAGGGAATGGATATTAAAGCAATTTTTGCCCCGGATTCAACAACTGGTAGCATCAGTATTAATGAAATTAATTATAGTTCGTTTAATGTTGCAGATCCAGGTGACTGGTTTGAACTATACAATAGTACTTCAGGTAAAATCAATTTAGAAAATTGGGTTATATCTGATGGCCAAGATGAACAATTTTATTTTCCTAAAAATACTCAAATTGAGAGTGGCGGATATCTTATTATTTGTAGAGAAGCAAATGAATTTAAATCAGTCTTTGGTTCTGATACTCCATTAGTTAGTGATCTTAATTTTGGTTTAAATGCTGAAGGAGACAGCTTAATCTTGAAAAACGAAAATGGTGAAATAGTTGATGAAGTTTTTTATAGGATTGTTGATCCTTGGCCAGTAAAGACAGATGATTCTGGGCAGACAATAGAATTAATTAACTCTAGTCTGGATAATTCCCTTGGCGAAAACTGGTATCTTTCCACTGGATATGGGACACCAGGGAAAAAAAATTCTCAGTTTCAATTTATAGACAATCCAACTTTAGCACTTGTAGACACCTTGAATGAATCAAAACTTATGGTTTATCCCAATCCTTTTTTAGGCTCTACAAGGTTTCAGTTTTTTACCTCAAAAGATGGTAAGGTCGAAATTAAGATTTATAATATTCTTGGGCAGCATATTACAAGTGTAGCTAAAGGAAATAGAGCATCAGGCGTTTATGAAGCAGTATGGAATGGTTATAATAATCGAGGGAGACAATCTTCTAACGGTGTTTATATTGGAGTATTACTTTTAAATTCAGAAATATTAGATACTGTAAAAATGGTAAAATTTTAAATCAAATATTAGGCTGGAGGGAAAATGCTCAGATTACAAAATAGCTTTTTGCTTATTTCCATAATGATAGGATCAAGCTTTTTAAATGGAAAGAATTCAGCTAATGACCATCATTTATCTAAAACAGATTCAGCGGTTGTTCGTTCAAGTGAAATTTATACAGACTATTGTGCGAGCTGTCATGGTTCTACAATGCAAACTTTTGTTGACAGAAAATGGAAATATGGAAATTCTTCTTCGCAAATTTTTGAATCCATTCATTCAGGAAGGGGTGGATCAGATGCCGCAATGCCAGCATTTGGAACTATGCTTAAAGAATCTCAGATAAATGAACTTGTAAGCTTTATACTAAAAGGGATTAAGAGAGACAAAATTTATGATTTTCAGAAGAAATTTTCCCCAAATGAAATTTTTCAGGCTGAACAGTTCAATTATACATTAAAAGAAATAGGTTCAGAGTTAGGTATACCTTGGGGTATGGCATTCCTACCTAAGGGAGATATACTAATTACCGATAGAGGTGGGAAAATATTCCGAGTTAAAGAAGATGGTAGAAAATATGAAATAACTGGAGGTCCTTTAGCTCATTCAGAAGGCCAAGGAGGACTTCTTGATATAGAATTGCACCCAAAATTCAAAAAAAATAGGTTAGTCTACATTTCATATTCCAGTATCAAAGTAGAAGATGGGAAAACTTTAAGCTCCACATCATTGAAAAGGTACAAATTGAAAAAAAATAAGCTCAGAAAAGAAAAGCTTATTTTTGAGGCCCTTCCTTATGCTGACAGGGAATTACACTATGGTTCTCGAATTGAATTTGATAAAGAAGGTTATATTTTTCTGACAGTTGGAGATAGAGGATCAAGAGACACTAATCCTCAAGATCTTAGTTTATATCCTGGGAAAGTACACAGGATAAATGATGATGGTTCAATACCTTCTGACAATCCTTTTGTAGACAATACTGAAGCTATAAAAAGCATTTATTCCTTTGGGCACCGCAATCCTCAAGGACTTATCATTCATCCTGAGACAGGAGTTATTTGGTCACATGAGCATGGTCCACGTGGTGGAGATGAAATAAATATTGTAGAAAGAAGTAAAAACTATGGATGGCCAGTCGTGTCTTTTGGAATTAATTATAATGGAACAGTATTTACTACTCTTACAGAACAGGAAGGTATGATTGATCCTGTACATTATTGGACACCTTCTATAGGTCCTTCAGGGATGACCTTTATTACTAGTAAACATTATCCCGGATGGGAAGGAAGTCTTCTAGTAGGTTCACTCAGATTTGAGTATCTGAATCTATGCCGGATTGATGGGCAGAAAGTGGTTTCTGAGTCTACGTTGCTAGAAAATATTGGCAGAGTACGCAATGTAAAGCAAGGTCCAGATGGCTATATTTATGTTGCTACTGAAGATCCGGGGACATTATATAGGATAGTACCTGTAAAATAAATTTTATCTAGTCTTTATTAGAAGGAATTTCCTGGTTTTCTTTTATTTCTTCTTCTGTATTCTCCAATTCGTAACGGCCCTCACGGTAATCGCGGTGTATTTGATTTATGGTTTTAAGACTGTATGCGAAGACAAACAATCCTCCTGATAGGAAACCCAAGAAGAAAAAAAGTATATATAATCCTGTATTCATTCTTTATTGTATTGGAAAAATTAAATATGTCTAAACTATGAAATATTAATATTTAGGTAAAGGTTCTCCTTCAATCCAAGGTGATCCAGCTTGCAATAAGTCTTCTGCAAGTCGTGAAATCTTTTGTTCAGCTGACTCAACTTTAAAATAAGAATCCTCTAGTAAAGTCACCACAATTTCAAGGCTCTTTTTATTGGTTTCAGTTGGACCATATGTCGATCTCTGAATACTCCTTCCTACTGAAGAGAGGTAAGAACTAATTGTAGGATTCCGTTTTTCTCCAGGCTCACGTTTAGACCTATATCCATTTAGATTTACATCAAGTGACATTAGTTCAGATTGAAGTTCATGTAAACGATGATCAAGTTGTCCAGATTTAGCTGTTGAGTTCGCGAGTGCTAGTTTCATTGCATCAACTTTACTTATAGATCTTGATAAAGTCAGATTCAAAGCACTTACTGATCGTACTACATCCTCATATTTTCTCCAAAAAGCAGCTACGTCTGATAATTGAGCTCCTTTTAACGCACCTTGCCTGAGTTGGACTACATCAAAATTATCGGGTCCAGCCAATTTAGAAATCTTACCATCGATTTGTCTGAATAAAGTAGCCGAATATGTACCTGGAGGTGCAAGGAGTCCACTAGAAGGTTCTGGGGGAAGATTTCCCTTACTTTCTGTATCTACTTTAATAGCGTAAGGAGAGGGATATCGAAAATCCCATGCTACTCTATGAAAGCCTTTTTTAGTGGGCGCAAAAACTCTTCGAACAGTGTTACCTTGAGAGTCTTCAATAGAAATCCACACTTTTATTTTATCCTGCTGTTTTTCGATCTCCAATTCCTCCCAGCCAGGAAATGGGATATCTCTATTTTTTTCATCAAGTTTTTTTTCCTTTTCCTGACGAATTTCTTTAAGTGTCTTTATATCTTCTTTTAAATAATAGGTAAATACAGCACCATATTCTGGATTTTCTGCTACATAATGTCCAGCACCCAATTGACCCTTTTTACTATAGAAATCAAGATGTGAACGCGGGATATACCACCATGATTTTCGTGTAGGGAATAGTATGTTTTCTTCCTCCATTTGTTTTCTTGAGACAGTTCTTAATACTGAATAATCATCAAAGATATAAAAACTTCTTCCAAAAGATGCACCAACTAGATCATTTTCACGACGCTGAATAGCAAGATCTCGGAATGAGATTACTGGTGTTCCTGATAGTTTTACCCAGTTATTTCCACCATTTGTTGTGAAAAATATACCGAACTCAGTTGCTGTAAACAGTAATTCTGGCTTGACATGATCCTGAACAATACGCCAAATAAGTGTTCTGTCAGGTATGTTTCCTTTGATTGAACGCCAAGTTTTCCCTCTATTTGTAGTTTTGTAAAGGTATGGTTGAAAGTCGCCATATTTATGGTTATCAATAGCTATATATGCGGTGTTCTTATCAAATAGGTCAGCCTTAATATCATTTACATAACCATTCTTAGGTGCTCCAGGAAGTGATGTTAATTCAATTTTATTCCATTTGCCTCCATCGTTTTCTGTTATTTGTATAAGACCATCATCTGTGCCAATATATATAAGTCCTTCTTCAACAGGAGATTCTGCAATAGAGGTTATGGTGTTGTAATTTGACATGGCCGAAACATCCCAGGCATTATCCCAGCTCTGTGTCCGACCCATAATTGGTAGTTCGAATCGTTCTTCATTTCTTGTTAGGTCTTTAGATATATTTTCCCAGCTATCCCCTCTATTATCTGAACGCCAAAGTCTTTGCGATCCAAAGTATAATCGGGTAGGTGAGTGAGGACTTATAAAAATTGGTGCATCCCAGTTAAACCTTTCATATACCTCATCAACTTTTGGCTGGGGTACTATACTTGTTACTTCTCCTGTAATTAAATCTATTCTATGAAGTCCGCCTTGTTGGGTTTGTCCGTACATTAAATCTGAATTTCCTGGTTCAGTAGCGGGTTGATGCCCATCGGCACCTAGGACTAGAGTCCAATCAGAGTTTTGTATACCTTGGACATTATCGGTTCTTGAAGGTCCACCTTGTGTGCTATTATCTTGAGTACCTCCATAGATGTTATAGAAAGGTTCCTCATCATCTACAGCAACCTTATAAAATTGAGTGATAGGCATATTTTCAAAAAAACGCCAGTTCTCAGCATGATCAAAACTTTCATATAAACCTCCATCCGTACCTACAAGCAGGTATTTTGGATCGTCATTTCGGAATGCAATGGCATGATTATCAACATGCTTATATTCATCTTTTAAACGTTTGAAGGTTTTTCCACCATTTTCTGATATCTGTATTCCCGTATCCATTAGATAAAGTCTATCAAACTTGTGCGGTGATGTATAGAGTTCTTGATAATAGTGTGGTCCAGTTGCTCTAGACACGGTATTAGATTGTTTATGCCAGGTGGAGCCTCTATCAATAGAACGGTATACAGCTCCTTTCCGCCTATCTAATTCAATGGCAGCATATAAAACATCGGGATTTTGTGGAGAAATAGCCAATCCAATTTTACCCAGATTAGAAGTAGGTAAACCTTCAGAAAACTTTTTCCATGTTTCACCTGAGTCTACACTTCCATATATTGCTGTACCTGGCCCACCACTAATATATGATGCTACAGTCCGATGTCGTTGCCAGGTGGCAGCATATAGTATATCTGGATTCCTAGGATCAATTATTATTTCCGTAGCACCAACCCATTCCTTATCGCCTAATACTTGTTTCCATGAGTTCCCAGAATCAATTGTTTTAAAGACTCCACGCTCTCCTCCTTTTGACCATAAAGGTCCTTGAGAGGCTACCCAGATAATATTAGAATTAGAAGGGTGAACAATAATTCGTGAAATATGTTCTGACTCTTTTAGCCCCATATTTTTCCAAGTCAACCCACCATTTTCTGAGCGATAAATCCCATCTCCATAGCCTACATGTCGACCACCTACATTTTCACCTGTTCCCAACCAAATGATTTCCGGATTAGATGGATCAATTGTAATTGCACCTGTGGAGTAAGAACCTTGATCATCAAAAATTGTTTGCCAAGTAATCCCTGAATTAATTGTTTTCCAAACATTCCCAGACCCAACAGCCACATACCATATATTATCATTTTGAGGATGTATAGCAATATCAGCAATTCGCCCAGACATAAGTGCGGGACCTATACTCCGCATTTTTAATCCCGAAAAATTTTCTTTGGACCAAATAGATTTTTCCTGAGCATACAAAATCATAGATAGAAAAAGAGTGGATATGAGAGCAAAAAAACATTTTTTCAATAGATTCATTACTAGTTCCCCTTTAACTTGAAAATAATACATATAAATAGATCAACCATTAAGAGCTTCAGAAATATGGGAATTAATAGAATTAGATATATTAAGGTGAAATATCAAGTAAACTGACATCCACCACCAACAATTTTCATGCAAGGATATCCTTCACAAGCTTCCCATGGACATCTGTGAGTCTATATCTTCTTCCCTGATGTTTAAAAATTAAATTTTCATGGTCTACACCCAGCAGGTGTAAAAGAGTTGCCTGAAAATCATGAACATGAACCGGATCCCTCACAATATTGTAGCTAAAGTCATCTGTTTCTCCATAGGTAATTCCTGGTTTTACTCCTCCTCCAGCCATCCATATAGAAAAACATCTGGGATGGTGATCACGACCGTAATTGTCTTCTGTCAATTTACCCTGAGAATATGTGGTGCGACCAAACTCCCCTCCCCATATCACAAGAGTTTCATCTAAAAGCCCACGCTGTTTTAAATCTTTT